>Ga0315315_10000398_pt1 | contig 36048 bp, 28 predicted proteins | sample M140m3416metaG_FD_203699 | JGI IMG/M metagenome (GOLD analysis project Ga0315315, IMG submission 203699) | Ammonia-oxidizing marine archaeal communities from Monterey Bay, California, United States - M1 40m 3416 | ecosystem: Environmental > Aquatic > Marine > Intertidal zone | place: USA...
AAATTAGGAACTGTGGCGGTTTCCCGCTTTCTCTCGGATCCACAGCTCTGTTCGAAACGACTTATCTTGATGATACCTTGCGTATCTCCAAAGACGAAGACGGTAACTTCTTCATTTTTGAGAAAGTATCTGCAAGTACAATCGCTGCAAATTATTCGGCAACGGACGGACGAGATGTTGGGTTGAGAATATTATAAATAAATTAAAAGTGAACATCTCGTCTGTCAGCTCGAACTAGTTTTAAATTATTCACAAATTCTATTTTTTTATTAATTTAAGTTTGTGTGCAAAACAAGCAAATAAAGTCTATTCTACTATATACTCTCCCACCGCCCCCGCCACGAATATCTTTTTCAATTGCTCGATGATGGATACGAAGCCCAATAAGGCGCAGTAGGGTAACCAGCAAGGAACTTTTTCAATTCTTGAGCAGCTGCGTAGTCGGACAAGACTCCAGGCTTTCCTTTGTTATCCTCAAACTCTTGCTTGGCACTCTGACAGTACACACGTGCACAGACTGCTCTCCTTTCGGGAGAAGAAGCAGACAAGAACTTGTCAAAGAGGTCAATCATATTCTGTTTTAGCCCAGCGGCGGTCACTTTTCGTTCTGAATCTTCGTTCTCGCTGCTTTCCACACTGAGATATGTTGCCAACTTCTCCAATCTATCAAAAGGGGGGGGAATATTGGGGGAGAGTTCGGTAGTTGGTGTGATAGCTCCCCAGGCGGACCCGACCTCATCCCCAAGCTTCGTATCTCGCTCGAGAAGCTGCGCAGCGACAGCTGCGGCTTCCATGGCGACGCGCTCCTCCGGCATTTCTTCAAGCTCTTGCCGGAAGGTCTCGAGCCAGGCCTCACATCGCTCTTCCAGTTTTGCAGGACTTGTCGAACTGCTTTGGACAACGACAGAAAAACTGGATCCACCGCCTGCGGTTTTACGTGTGAAGCACGATACTATGTAACCAAGCTGCTCCTTCGTCCTCAACTGATCAAAACAACTGTTGTAGGCAATATAGCTGAACAATTCTTGTGTCGCAATACCTTCCCACCCTAATGTGTGCTCACATCCTGTCTGCAGGATTAACTGTATTGCATTGTTCTCCTCAGAGTCGGCGTATGCCACTTGCTCTAACTTGATTGGAATAGCTGGAAGTTCAGCCCCGAAAATTTCTTTGGCCTCCTGACGCGTTGGGTTTTTTAAGGTGCCAAACTTGGGGATTTCATCGTTTTGAAGAGGTCGGCTCCCCTCGAGGAATCGATCAAGAATGATGTCTCCAACTTCTTGAGCTTCCTTGGAATTAATATTACCCATGCACATGGCCTCAGCTTTCCCAGGGCCGAGCAAGGACTCCTCTGCAGCAAGTGCGCACTCTCCCATCGTGAGAGGATTGGCGTCTGCGTAATCGCCTTCCATTTCCCCAACATATTGGTCGACATGCCAAACATTGTTCTCTACCAGCATTCTGCTGAGATAGCTGCACGTTTCATAAGGCGATTCCATTCTAAAGTTCTTTGTTTCCCTCAAAAGATTTTGCTGCGCCTTCGAGAATTTCTTTTCCAGGCCGGGGTGCTTTGCAGGCCCCTCCTTCATCTCCTCGATCAAGGTCAGCATCCGAGAAGTTACTACTTCCAGAAGGTGAGGTAGCTTCTCCGAAAACCCCGAGACCGACACACGAAATCCAAGCGGGAGGCAAGTTACACTGTAATTGCATCCAGCGATGCTGGCATCGTACACATATTCGTTCAAGTCGTCTCGAAGGACCTTGGCGTAGAGGCGATTCAAAGTCATGGAACGTGGCGAGTGGTACGGATTTGGTGAGCTAAGGTGTATCTTGATATATGTCCTTGGAACACGAAAGGTCTTGTCCATCTTGTGCCACAGACGAAGACCGGGCTTCTCGAGGACGACAGTGGGAGGGATTTTCTTGCAATCTAAAGGTATTTCGACAGAGGGGGACTCGAAGCCGTCGTCGTCACATCGGAGGGTGAAGTCTTGAGGAATAAATTCGTTCAGCTTTGGCAGACGCAATCTCGGATCGATCTCAGTCGGTTTCTCCCACTCCGTAACGAGCGTGTCGGGAATGGGGACCTGACGGTGCTTGGCGCCGTACCACTTCTCTTTTTTCCAATTACCAGCACTAGCGCTCGTATCATACTCCATCTCTTCGTATGCTTCATCGTTCACGAGGTCCGGGTCCCAAATTGCCAGGAGGCAGTTTTTAGGAGAAAATCTGTCAAGGAATGCCCTGGCAATCTCTGCATCATAATCATCAGTCAGGCTAGAACCAGCCAATAGCTTCGCAGGCTCGTACTCGAACAGCATGCCAGCAGCCGTGGAGCAGAAGTCGGTTGGGTCACCATTTTCCCTGTACCGAAAATTCACGTTGCTCATGTCCCTCATCTCATCGTGATACTTCTGCATCAGGCCATTTTGATCATCGTTGCCAACCGATGTCTTGATCAAGCTAATCCATTGCCAGACAAGGGAAAGGACGCGATCTCTCTCCTTCATGCCCTTGGGTGTAAGGGATAAATTAATGCTACAGAGAGAAAAATCAGACGTGTCAATGCCGACTGAAGAAAGAAAAGAATGAAAGGGTAGAGAGGAAGAAGGACGAGCGAAGAGGAATGAGCGGACGCCGTGGCCGGAACATGTTTTCCGCCGTTTGAACATCTCTGCCTGAGAGTGCACTCACCTCCCGACGTAAGGCCGTTGATCAATCCCTCCTCGTTCAGCAAGGAATGCAAACTGCCCGGACTCTCGTGGCCCAGCAAGTGAGAGAGGACACGGTAAGGCCTCGTCTCAACAAGTTTGGGATCCTCCATGGGAGGAGTCGCGAACTGCAGCTTGAGGAGGCGCGACTCCACCACGGGCACAACCTCTCTTATCATGCCCAGGGAGCGATCCTTGTCAAACGGGGCCACCCCATACCTGGCATGCTCGGACAGGAACAGCGCCCCGTCCCCACCATCATCCGGGGGGGACTCCTGCTGGTTCGCAGCGATCCACTCATCCGAGGGGGGCTTGACGAGGCCGAAGGTCTCTTCCACCGACCTCTGGAGGGCGTCAAGGTTCGCCTTCCCCACGACGCAAAGTCTCATCTTAGGCGTTTGGTAGTTGTCCTCCCAGAACTTGATGAGATCCTCCCTAGGGTTGGTCCCTCCGCTCAGCTCGGCCGCCTCCCCGGCGATGTCCCCGCCGTCCGTCAGAGTGTCGTAGTTTCCGCACCCAAACTTGACGAAGGGATGGTCGGGGTTGGCGTACGACTTGAGGAGCTGGTAGTTCCTCCACGAGTCCGAGCTCACCGAGTTCAGGTACTCCGAGTCGATGGCGCGCAGCTCCCGCTCGACCATGGCGGCGTTGAAGGTTGGCGCGACGAAGAACTGCGCCATGCGATCGAGGGCGCCCGACAGAGCGGACGAGGCCCTCTCCAGTCCCCCCCCGTCCTCGGTGGCCCCGCCGGGGCCAGCCTCGCCGCCCCCATCCGCCGCCCTGTCGTCGTCGTGGTCGAGAGGTGCGACCGAGAAGTAGTAGTTTGTGTCCTCCATGTCCGTGAAGGCGTTCGAGCTTCCGCCGTTCCGGCTGAGGTAGGCCTCAAGATCGCTCTCGCCCGGGTACTTCTCCGTCCCCAGGAAGAGCATGTGCTCGTGGAAGTGGGCCAGGCCGGGCCGCCTCTCGGGATCCTGGAAGTGGCCCGAGTTGATGTGGACCGCTCCCGCCTCGACGTCCGTCTGCGGGTCCGACACCAGGAGGCATTTCAGTCCGTTGGAGAGCTCGATGGCGCGGTACGATCTTGAGTCCGGGAGGGACTTGATGAAGTCCCCATCAGCCGCGAGCGTCCTGGTCTCCCCGGAGGAGGGAGGCGCCGGGGAGGCGACCTCCTCCTCCACCCCGGCGACGGACGTCCCCAGGGAGGGCCGCTGCCGCTGCCGCCGTAGCTCGGAGCCAACCGGCGCGTCGGTACCCCCGCGGAGGCCCGAGATGCCGAAGGCTGACGGGGAGGCGAAGGCCAGGGCGGCCGGCACCAGGACGGCGGCGGCCGCGGCCGCCGCCGAGAGGGATGCCAGCCTCATCCTCGTCGATCAGATGCGGGCGGGAGAGGGCACGCGGGTTGGCGGGGGAAACTATCTGTCGGGAATTTCGACGGGGTGCTTGAAAATATAGAAGTCAATCCCTGAAAATTTGTGAGCTGGTCTGGGCGTCTGGAACTGATGGGATGGGGAATGGGCACTCACCTCGTGCTTTCCATTCGCTTCGTATTCGATAAAAATAATATATTATCCTCTTGACTCTTGACGACACGCGCCGTGGAGCACAACGTACGACGTACAGTACGCATTCTTAACGCCAGATGCCAAGAATATGAACACACCCGGAAAATATCACACTACTTCCCCTCCTGTAATTCTTCTTAGCTTAGCTGGCTACACTATGCCTACTATTAAGTATGACATTACAACATGAATAATCTCCTTCGTAGCTGGTACTTCTTCTGGAGAGAAGAATTAGGCCCATAATCTACTTCGCAGCTGGTACCTCTTCTGGAGAGAAGGCTTAGGCTTGGCACTCAGGTGACCCATCTCGTTCACCACCCGAGGCTTCCACGGTCCCTGGTTGCCCTCTCGCACGTACACGTCCACCGCGGTGTAGCCGCTCACCCCGTGCTCTTTCCTCCAGTCCCGGCCCGTCAACAGCTCGAAAAGGTGGGAACACGGGCCGCAGTGCGTCACGAGGACGGTCGTCTCGCCGACGTGCTCCGCAGCGATGGCCTCAGCGGTGCCCTGGTTGCGGAGCATCCCCTTCTTGCGGTTCTCGAAGTTGCCCCAGGAAAACTCCTCAAGAGGGCAGAGGGGATCTACGTAGTTCATGTCGATCCTGTCGATGGCCACCTTGCTCAGTCTTTTCTGCTCCTCGTCCCCCTTGGGAGACAGAGAGGAGCCCTCGTCGAGGTACGAATGGATCACGTTCGACAAGATTGTCGCCATTTGCCCCGGACCGGGGAACAGATCTGTCACTGGACCCTTGGCCATCGCATGGATCTTATCGTCTTCCTCCTCTTCCTCCTCTTCCTCCTCTTCCTCCTCCTCCCTGTCATCGCCGTCGCCATGTTTCTTCGTCACCGTCTCTTCGCCAGTCGACAGTTTCTCACTGACTTCGGTATTGTTCTGCTGTGCAGGTACCGATGACTCATCCTGCGCGGCATCGAGCGGTCCACCCGTAGTGGGAACGGTGCTGGTGCCCTCGTCGCCGCTGCTTGCCGCCTCTGACCTCTCCTCCTCGCTGCCTTCCGACCCTGCCGGTGGCAGGTCCTCCCTGATTTCGGCATTATTTTGCTGTGCAGGGGTCGAGGACTTCTCCTCCTGAACTTTGCTGAGAGGTCTATGAGAGGTGGGAACAGTGCTGTTGGCCTCGTCACCGCTGCTCGCCGCCTCTGCCTTCTCCTCCAAACCGCTTTCCGACCCTGCTGGTGGCGGGTCCTCCCTGACTTCGGGATTGTTCTGTATTGCTGGGTTCGAGGACTCTTCCTCATGCACCGTGCCGAGTGGTTCGTCCAAGTTAGGACTGTTGCTGGGGTCTGTGCTGCTACCGTCGACCGCTTCCGGCTGTTGTTGCATTTGTTCCTCCTCCGCACTTTGCTTTGGTGGCAGCGGTTGCTGAGAGCTCTTCGCCGAGTCTGCCGAATCTGTCGATCCCGCCATTCGAATGTCCTGCTGGCCGTCGCTGCCCTCGCTCACATTCATGCACCAGCTCTCGTACCACTTTACGTGCGGGCACTCCAGCAAACCCTGCTCCAGCCGAGTCTTGATCATGGACAACTCGGAGTGGGACTCGACCCGACCCACGGACGAGACAAAAGAGGAGTGGGACCCGACCCGGCCCACGGACGAGATATCGCTGATGTCCGCCGTCTTCGAGTCGTCCGCCGATGCATCATCCTCCAGATCCTTGCGGTGCCTGCTCAAGGTCCTGCGGACCCGATGGCGCGTCTTCTGGAAGGAGAGCTTCTTGTTCATCTTGTATCCGTCCTCCCGCCACCGCTGCGCGACCTCCTCCTCGTAGCTGTCGAGCGCGGCCAGCGCAGTCTCTGCGCAGCGGGCCGTCGGGCTGGTGTACACCATGCCCAGGGCCGGGAGTTTGTAATCCTCGAGTATTTTAGGGATCGAGGCGCCCAGGAGACGGGACTGGCGGACGCCATACTCCGAGAGGGGCGGGTCCCAGGGGCGGGCCCGCCCGGCCTCGGTTTCGGTGATCCAGTTGTGGTAGCCCCCCTCCTTGCCGGCCGGCGGTGGCTTGCCCAGGACGCTGTCGATGCGCTCCGCGTGCCGAACGATGATTAGGGCGGTTAGAGGCGGCTTCTTCTCCGGGGGGGAGTCCAACACCTCCGCCGGGGTATTCGGTTCCGACAGCCACACCACGGAGGACCGGACGGGCTGCTTGGCCGAAACCGGCTTGTCCTGCTGCCCATAGGTACTAGTAGGGTAGGACCGGCTGTAAGCGAACATTTCCCAGCTAGTTAGGGTCCCTGAGATTCCTCTTACTTCTGCCGCCTGTCCCCTGGAGGAATACTTGAGGGCCAGTGGGCTGAGCAAGAGTGGCGCCAAAAATACAAGGCAAGTAGTAGACTTCGACCAGGCCGCTACCGAAGAATGCAGGAGGCAAAAAGAGGTGAGCTACTGTACTACCGGCCGGTAGACTACATCTACTACTATAGGAGTATACATACTCTAGTACTACATGCATGTAGTTTTATCGAATTAGAGTAGGCCTAGCTTCTAGTAGTATGCATAATGGCGACAGTAAATGGGATACTACTCGTACACTACACCACGTATAGAGTATGCATATTCCATAAACCTTTCTTTTCAAGAGTATGATACGACATTACATCATGTAGGGTAAGTAAAATGTATATTACTACAGTATCAATACTCTGCTTCACAAAAGGGGTGCAGTATCATACTACTCCTTTAGCTACTCTAGTAGCTAGACTACTATGCATACTAGCTACTAGCTAGAGTATTAGTATGCATAGTATGGGAGCAAGTATGTACTAGCTAGTACTACTCTAGCTAGTAGTACTTGGTATACAATGATTTCCCTCTCCTGTAAGAGATTCGGGGAATAGGTAATAGGAATGCTTTCTGAAGTGACATGTACGAGTCGTATGTATGGTGTCTTTGTCATACGGCTCGTATACATTATGTCAAAAACGTCAACGACATGATACTTATTTATTTATTTTTGTTTTACTGAGGGCTTGACCGTTAATTTAATGGATCCATGACAACTAAGCTATTTCTTGCACCTGCACACGGTTAGAAAATCAGCGAATGTCGGGAATGTCAGAGGCCAAAGTCATCAGTCATTCTTCATGGTCTCCTTCAGCTCGATCCATCTAGAAAAGTACTCTGTGGACCGTGCCGTCTGGTGCCAGAGCATTGCAGAGAGGTGGTCTCCTGCCCTTTTCTTATCTTTTTCCCGGATAGCCTCTTGAATTCTCTGCTCTACTGCGTAGAGATTTCTATCCGCGTCAAAATTCTTGCGGAGAAGGCGTACGGCGTCAGCGTTCGCGCCCTTCCATAGTTCCGGGTCGGTGCACAGACGGACCGCGGCCCGGGCAAGGGAGACGGCATCAGAACCCACCAGCCCTCCCCATCCGGTCATCTCGCAATCGATCGCGCCCCGCGACCACGCTGTCCCTGTGGTTCCCTCGGCACCAACGGGGGTGGTAACAACAGGACACCCATTCTCCCAGGCGTCGACGACCTTTCCCTTCACGCCTGCACCGTAACGTAAGGGGGCCAGTAGCGCCAAGCGGCGAGATAGCTCGGCCCGGAGCTGCTCCTCCGGAAGCTGCCCATGGACCAGAAAACCGGCACTCGGATCGTGCAGCCTCATGACGCTGGACGGTGGGTAAGATCCATGCACGTGTACCTTGACACCAGGGAGGGCTGACCGAATCAGGGGCCAGACCTCCGACCGCAACCAGCGGACCGAGTCGATATTTGGTGGGTGGCGAAACCCGCCGAGGACGGCGAAGTCAGCCCTTTCGTCGAAGCCCTGAGAGATCTGGGCGTCAGCGCCGTCATCTTTGCCCACGAAGAATGGAGCCAAGCAAAGCTTGTGCCCCGGAACACCGAAGCAGTCACGCAGCATCTCGAGCTCGTGGGGGGAGCAGACCAGGGTCAGATCCGACCGGTGGATGGCGGCGAGCTCTCGCAGGAGGGTGGGCGACGAGGATCCAGTGGTGGAAGCGGAGTGTGATGGAAGGCACCCCAAGATCCGGCTCATAAGATTCTTGTCCATCCACGAAGAAGCGCCTCCCTCCTCCACTAGCCGCTGCCTCGCAAGGCGGAGGGAGTGAAAATCCTGCATATCCAGGATCCGGAGCGGCCCGCCCCCAGCACCGTCATCCGCCCTGGCGAAGTGAAAGCTATACGCCTCCTCCGCATAGAACCGATCGAAAATCACAGCATCGAACCCCCTCGCTCTCCATGCCGGTCTATCGCCCGCTCCTTCTGCCCCAACCTCGTCTATCTTCGGAGCGACATCAATCGAACTGAGCGCATCACGAAGCTTCGAAGTTCGGTTGGCGGGGAGGTGGTGCATGCATATACTTCCCACCTCGTCAGATCCTGACCTCAACAAATCGAGGTGGTGGCGGCGGTGCCGGTTTGATCCCGCCAGGGGAAAGGGATTGCCACAACCGTAGTGCACGGATGCGAAGAGCGGAGGCGGCGGCCGTTGCCCCAAATCTCCTACTTCTCTCCCCACCCTGCGGGCGAAGTGGCGGAGTAGGGCGGACGTCCTCACCCCTGCGGCCGAAGACTGGGGCTCTGGCCAGAGCGTCGGCGAGAGGAAGAGGATTGATCCGCATTGTCCGTGCCGCTGATCCGCCAGCGGCGAAGAAGTCGTCGATAAGAAGCGCTGCTGCCAGGGAGACAGGCGGTGGCGCCGAAGGGCAGAATCATGGGCCCGCCGATGGCCGCGGCCAAGAACGGCGCCGCTTATATCATAGCATCGGCGGTGGCCCGTCGCCATTTCGGCAACGGAGAAATATCGAATGAAATATTGGATGTAACGAAGTATTATTCGCGTCCGTCTGATCTGAATCTACAGATTAGATAACATACGAGCTCGTACATAATATAATATGTATGTGTAATCATAATGCGTATGCAATTGCTGTACGATCGTATCTGATCCCATCTATCTACTTTCTCCAAGTCTAGTATCCACACTACGAGCGTAGTAGTATTAAAATACCTCATGTAAGTTAGCACTAAAAAACTATAGTGTGATCAATCTATTTCACCCACAGGATATCCACCGAATCGATTTCCCTGCCATGAAGCGCCGCCGTGTCCTCACTCGCCCGCTTCTCCTCGCCGCTGCCGCTGTGGGCGTCAACAGCAAAAATCCTGGCAGCTCGGAGGCCTCTTGCACTGCAGAGGAGTACGGTCGTGCCGTCAAGGGGTATATGCTCCAAACCTCTGTCGCCGCCTCCTACTCAGAGGAATGCGAGGACCTCAACGTCGAGTGCGACTCGTGGGCAAAAGAGGGGGACTGCCTCGAGAACTTCGAATGGATGGGTGAAAATTGTCCCAAATCTTGCTGGGCATGCTTCGACAAGGATCGGGACGAGGCTGAACTCCGCTTCGGTGTCGAGCAGACGACGTCCTCGCCGACGTGGACAGACTCTGTCGCGGCTAAAGTATCCTCCGTCATCTCCAGGACCCTGGAGTACATGGCCGAGACTGTTTACGCCGAGGAAGAATTTAGCAACGTTCGCCGGGATTGTTTCAATTCCGACCCGAAGTGCTCGTACTATGCTGCGATGGGCGAGTGCAATTCCAGGGACATCAGGTGGATGCAAGAGAATTGTGGCCCGGCGTGCGAATCCTGCAGGGCTGTCGAGTACTGGAATGAATGCGGATCTTTGGAGGACATGGACGACGTCTTGAAGCCAGGTGAGCTAAACAAAATGTTTGAAACGATCGTTAGCACGTACCCCAAGGAGAAGATCACCATTGTTTCATATCCCGAGCGCAGGGAGCAAATGGTGAGGGATTCCAATATACAATTCGTAGAGCAACAGATAGTTGAGAGCGAACTGGAACACGAAAAGCCGTGGATATTAACGATTGATGATTTCTTGACCGATGCTGAAAGCAGTTTTCTTATTGGTCAGGGAGAGAAGTATGGGTTCGATCGCTCCGAAATCGATCTGGATTGGATTGCCGACTTGGCGATGGATTCTTCTGGCGAGATCGACAAGGAAAGGACCAGCAGCGGCACCTTCTGCGACGATGAATGCGCACTTGATCCTGTGACCCAGCGAATCACCCAGCGAATCAATGGCCTTACTGGCATCCCCACCGGTAACTTAGAGCACCTGCAGCTGGTAAAGTATGGCATAGGTGACCAGTACGGGGAGCATCATGATACGGTTGATTTCTGGGCCGACACCTTCTGCGGCCACCGCATTCTAACCATATTTTTGTATCTGAATGAGCCGGAGAGGGGAGGGGAGACGCGATTCCCGGTTCTCAACCTAGGTGTCAAGCCAAAGAAGGGGATGGCACTGCTTTGGCCAAGTGTACTCGACTCGGACCTTAACTTGATTGACGAGTGGACTTGGCACCAGGCCATGCCAGTGTTGGAGGGACAAAAGTACGCCGCAAACGCCTGGTTCCATCTGCGCGACTTTATGAACTTCGAGACAGACTACGATTGCCTGTAGCTGCCCTGGATTATGATTTAAAATAAATGCTTGCTTAATTGGTGGTAAGCCAGTTGGGGTTAGCTATAATATAAAATATGATGAGCTTTGGCGGAAAAAGGTATGCAGAAAAAATGTTGACAGGGGTGGTACTAATCATGGGTTAAGAGTCCCAGATCCGTTCGAAATGCCAAAGCTGCTTCCGAAGCTCTCTGCTTGCGGGTGACGTCTTGCTCCGCGCAAAAGGCTCCTCGGACCGCAGGAAAGTGCTGCAAAGTATTTTGTGGTAGGCTCTTATTAGCGTAATATGAGTCTTGTTCGTCAATGTATGGTGTTGGGTGGATGCGTTGGAATATATTCTGTACGAAAGCGCGTTCTTCGCACTCAGAGCGTGTAGGGCGGAGAGACCGTGCGGGTGGCCTTGGATACGGAGGACGAGCCATCCGCCACCCCTCTTTTCCTCTTATGCCCCCCCCCCTCCCCGCTCTCGTGGTCGGGTTGGCCAGGTATCTGATCATTCTCGGTGTCCGGGGTGAGGCACCGAGTTGCCCCGCCCTCTACGTCACAGTCGAGAGCCTCGGGATGGTTTGAAACGACGTCATCGTAGATCTTGCGCAGCCGTTCTCTGGATGCCATGACTTTGACGGAATGGGGAGAAAGGTGGAGGGCGTCGGAAAGGACACCGGTGAAGCGCTTTCGCTGGCCCTCCGTGAGGGAGCGGATGGTGCATATGTCGTCCATATCAAGCACATTAAGAAGGGCTGCGTAGGCGACAGAAGACGGCAGGATCCTGACGAAGTACAGGTCGACTAGAGCTAGCTCGCAGAAGTACCGAGCGTAATCAATCAAGTCCCTGCGGATGGCGCCGAAGACATTCTTGTTGGCAAGGACCGGCGTCTGCTGCGAAGAAGAAGATGGCGAGGAAGAAGATTCGGGAAGGATTAACTCAACGAGGGGCGATACGAACGCTGTGGGCGTGGGAGGATGGAGCCGGTAGCCCAGAGCCTTTAAGACGCGCAGCTCCATGTCCTCGATATCCTTCGTGCCGAAGAGGCCCCGGCTGAGGTCGCAGAGAGTCTTGAGGCGGAGCGGGGTCTTTCCGTTGGTCTCCAGGATTTTAATGCAAATATTGAGAATGGTTATGGCTATAAGGAGGCAATGGTCACCCGTACAACCTTCCCCGAGAGTGGCGAGGTACCGGTCGAAGAGGGAGATGGTGCTGGCGACAGTGTCGCGGGAGAGATCGTAGTGGTCGATGATCGCATAGCACCACTGGGAGATCTGCTCGCGCCACCCGGGCTGGAAAGGCTGAGAGACAGAAGAAACTAACGCCGGCCCCGACACCGACGGCTGGCATCCAAAGCTAGCGAAGTTGTCGTACGCGTAAGTGGTTCTCTCCTTCTTGCGCATGGCAAGGATCTGATCAAGAAGCATTTCGTCATTTTGGGGGTCGCTGGTACTGCCATCGACGGGGGTCATGTGAGCTGGGCACACCTTGAACGCCGAGTTCTGCCGGGTAGAGGATAGCAGATTACCAGACGACAACGCATAGCTCGGACCGACGTTAGACATGCTGCCTGCCATCATCCCCTTTGCCTGTCGCTGTCGCTTTGGGGGTATGACACTGGCCTCTCAAAAACTGCCGAAGGGAATCACGACGTCCCGCAAAAATTCAGAGGTTTAAAAAAGTCGCTCATCGGATGATGTTTGCGAAATCTTCCGAAGAAACGTGTCATCTAACCCTAATCTACAATATAATTCCATTCCTCGTCATTGTTTCAAACGGTGACGGTGAGGTTTTCGCGCCCAAAAACATATATGCATATATATTTTATACTTTCCGTATTTAATACCAGCTCGTACACGTGACGTATGCCAATGAGATCCACCGGGGCCGGTGCCGACTGTGCCTCTGCCGACCACAAAACAACTTAGGATTCCGGGTGCCTTGAAACAGGACTAGGTACGGGAACCCGGAAAACTGAAAAATAAAATTGACGGCCAGGTTCCTTATTAGCCTCTTATGTCACCAGAGCGCGGAGCGTGCTGATTGGTGGGGGGGCCGGGAACCGGACCCGGCCCGGGCCCAGCCAGTATTTATTATTTGGTTTGTACCACTTCCATTTACCCTCCTTTGCCTTCCAGCTTCCAGCCAGCCATGGTGAGACAAAAGTCTCGATGGCTCATAGCGCGTCTTGACTTCGAGGAAGATGTTACGCGCGGCGGTTTTGATGAGTCCGTTGATAAAGCCTCTCCCGCTCGAAAGCGGCGACGCGTCAGTACCAAGGAGACGTCATCCGAGAACGGCGCCCAGACCGAACAGTCGGTTCCCCCAGCTAATCCTCAGATTGAGAGCAAAAATATCTACTGGGATTTTCGACGGACCTTCGAATCTTGCTACGGTGCCTCCGGCGCCGGTCTGGTCCACGGTGTCAAGCTGCTCCTCTACGACCCCGTCGATCGTCTGGCCGTCCTAAAGGTTCCACGGGAACTGTGCGGCCAGGCGCGATCGGCGCTGACGCTTCTAACGGCGGTGGGGGATCGCCCCGTAGTTGCGTCCATCGTCGCCGTGAACGGATCAGCGAGAACATGTAAGACCACCGTCCTGACTATGCTGCGGCGGAACTTCAAGGCCTCCATCCAAATTCGACCGACTGAAGGCAGTGCCAAACTTCGCAAGCAGGACGAGAAACTCATGTTGAAGCTCGAGCGGAGAATGGCCCAAATAATACGTGAGATCGACTGAAATTGAAGGATAATACGTAAGCAAATTTGATTGCCTTTGAATTTCAGGCTAGGACATTTTGGGCATCTTGGGCTGGGGCGCTACAGAAAATTAGGTGTTTGCTCGATTTTTCAGGCTAAAGGTCATCCTTCCGTCAGACAGAAATCATTTCTTCTTCTTCTAAATTAAAACTGCCCTAAATCATGTATGTGATAAAAACCCCATTCGCCCAACGAAAACATGCAGTAATCCCTACCGGTCGAGGGCGAAAGTATCTCCTAAAGTGTCAAGCATTTAGTGGAAAGAGGGACCCGTAATGTTGTTTAGAACCGGGCGGAGGTTCAAGTCGGGAACGGTTCCGGCGCTTTTGTAGAAATCAACCAGCGCCTTGCCCTGCTTCTCGATGTTATCGTGGGCGAAGCCGAAGTGCTTAAAGAGGGCATTTCCATTTCCTGACAGACCGAAGGTGGTCATGCCGATCTGCGCGTGGCTGAATTTGTGCCAACCGTGCGTGGCTGAGGCCTCCACAGACATGGTAGGAATGTTGCCGGGCAGAACGGACTTCTGGTAATCCTCGGACTGCTCAAGGAAAAGCTCGACGCAGGGCATGGACACGACACGGGTGGGAATTCCGGCAGCAGCGAGGTTCTTGGCGGCGATGACGCAAGGTCCGACCTCGGACCCAGTACCGATGAGGATGAGGGCGGGGTCGCTGGGGTCGACGGCGATGTAACCTCCCTTTAGACCCTTCTCGATCGACGAAGCCTCCAAGCTCATGCAGGAGCTACGGGAGCCGCAGATGACGGTGGGGGTGGTGGAGTCGGCAAGGGCCGAGTGGTACGCGGCGCTGGTCTCGTTGCCATCAGCGGGACGGAACAACTTAATGTTGGGCATAGCGCGGATGCTCTCGATAATCTCTACGGGCTGATGGGTGGGCCCGTCCTCCCCGAGGCCGATGGAGTCGTGCGTCATGATGTACACGATGCCGAACCGCGAGAGAGCCGAAAGGCGGACGGATCCGAGGGCGTACGCGATAAAGTTGAGGAAGGTCGCGCAGAAAGGACGGAATGATCCATAGGCAAACATGCCGTTAGTGATGGCGGCCATGCCATGCTCTCGGACTCCGAAGCGCATGTACCTTCCACCAGGGGTATCCTTCTGGTAATCACCGGAGCAAGAGATCTTGGTAAGGTTGGAAGGTGTAAGGTCGGCCGACCCACCCATGAGCTCGGGGAGGAACTCGGCAACGGAGTTCAGGCACCCCTCGCTAAACTTGCGGGTTGCTAGATCCTTGTCCTTGCCAGCGACGAAGGTAGGGAGCTTCGCTAGGACGGCGGGATCAATCTCGCGGTTGAACCGCCGCTCAATCTCGGCAGCCTTGTCGGGGTGAGCGACCTTGTAGGAAGCGTAAAGGGTATTCCACTCGGCCTCCTTGGCCTCTGCAGTCTTAACAGCCGCGGCGTAGACGGCCTTCACGTCATCGTCGACATGGAATGACTTCGTGGGGTCAAGTCCGTATCCCTTCTTGGTGATAGCAAGCTCGTCGACTCCGAGAGGAGCTCCATGGGCGGCGGACAAGCCCTGCTTGAGAGGAGAGCCGTAGCCAATGGCAGTGCGGATCTTGATGATTGAGGGCTTGTCGGTAACGGTCTTGGCGTGTGCAACGGCTTTGCGGAGGCCGTCCAGGTTCTGCTCGACGTCAGAGACGGTCTGCACATGCCATCCATACGACTCGTACCTCTTATTGACGTCCTCGGAGAAGCTGAGATCAGTCTCGCCGTCGATGGTGATGAGGTTGTCATCATAAAGAACAATGAGCTTGCCCAGGCCAAGATGGCCCGCGAGAGAGCAGGCCTCGGACGAGACACCCTCCTGGAGGCAGCCATCACCGCAGATGACGTAGGTGTGGGAATCGAAAATTTTGTGATCCGGAGTGTTGTAGGTGGCGGCCATGTTGCTCTCGGCGACCGCCATACCGACTGCGTTGCAGATTCCCTGGCCGAGGGGGCCAGTGCAGACTTCAATACCTGAGAGGAAAAGATTCGAAACAAATCGTGGCAAAAATCAAGATTAGAACAAGAACACACAAAAAGTGCGAACAGATATGACACCTACCAGTGATTGTCGACCTCATAAAGAATCAATTGCATCGAAAACGAGCATCGGGGCATCGCTGGCTTCAACTTGACTTACCGGCGGTGACGAAGCTCTCGGGGTGGCCTGGCGTCTTGCTTCCGAGCTGACGGAATTGGCTCAGATCTTCGGCGGTGAGACCGTATCCAGCGAGGTGGAGCATGGAGTACTGCAGGGCGCAAGCGTGACCGTTGGAAAGGACGAAGCGATCGCGGTTGTACCACTTGGGATTGGAGGGGCTGTATTTCATGACCTCGGACCAGAGGAGATGGGCCATCGGAGCGCAGCCCATAGGGGCGCCAGGGTGGCCAGAGTTGGCCGCCTGGGGCTGGTCGGCGCTAATGGCGCGGATGGTGTTGATACATTTCAGCTCCATTTCAGGCCCGGTATAGGGCGGGTTCTCAACCTTCGCGCGTTTGGGGAGAGGTCCTTCGGTGCCGCCCATGTTTGGATAGTAAGTTGTTGATGAAAAAGAACGGGTCTGATTGAAAAATTGTGATTAAAGATCGTTGGTGCATTTGCAAGCGACTCAGAGAGCGGGAGGAAATAATTTTGGATACGCTTGATAGGCGGACAGCTGCGATCTTTTACCAAATACCACTGTTACTGTTATTACAAGGAGCTGCGCCAGGAAGCCAGCCGGATCGATGTGCCACTAGAATGAGACGATGCAGACTCGTGATCAGCCGGGATGTATGCATACTCCTCGTATGCATACTACTCTATTAGTACCACTCTAGTAGTATGCGCTTACGCGCAGTCAGATATAGAATCGAATTAATATTCCAGTGTCGCCTTTAACATCGCCATGGCATTAATGACATACACATCGGTGGCAAGTGGCGACCACGGAACATAACATTGAACTCTTTCCCTTAAACGTTCGATCTCGGAATGCAACATTAAGTTTTATTTCTGTTTTTCTGTTGAGAGAGAGCCTTTACGCATAGCGTGCTTTCAGAACACATTCAGGGATCACGAAAGAAGTACATCTTTCAAGCTATGCTCGTCTCGTGTTTTCGTTCAATTGTGCTCAACGATCGGTTGAGCCTTCTTTTCTCCCCGTACTTCTTCGTTTTGGTTTTTCAGCAGGAGGGAGAGTGTTAGAGCCTGCATCTGATAAGAATGCGAAAATGGGATTTGGTGTGTGACAGAAAGATGCGGCGCCTTTTCATCACCAGGTAAACGGAAACCCTCTCATTATTTGTTGTGTCGGGCGCGCTTACTCCCGCCGCCATTAATGACATCGTTGGCAACCTTAGCAATTCTCTCAGGGGTGAAATCGAACTTCTCAAGAAGACGAGCCAATGGGGCCGATTCTCCGAAGGTCTGCATTCCAATAAATGCACCATCCAATCCCAAGTACTTGCCCCACCCGAAGTCACCCGCAAATTCAACACCGACACGGGCACGGATATGGTGCGGCAAGACGGATTCTTTGTACTCATCAGACTGCTGTTCAAACAAGTTGAAGGAAGGCATGGAGACAATGCGGGGCTTAACTCCCTGCGAAACCAGGACATCGTAGGCGCCGCAAATCAATTGCACTTCAGAACCGGATGCAATTAAAATAACGTCTGGGTTGCCATCAGGGGCGGCACATTTGAGAATGTATCCTCCCTTCTGAGTACCAGAGGCGGCATTGTAATTATCACGGTCCAAGGTAGGGAGATTTTGACGCGACAAAACAAGAACGGATGGAGTATGTTTGGAGTTCATGATCCACTTCCAGCACTCAACGTTCTCGTTGGCATCGCCAGGTCGGAAAGTAACAAGACCTGGGATGGATCGAACCATTGCCAAGTGCTCAATGGGTTGATGGGTGGGTCCATCCTCGCCAACTCCAATAGAGTCATGGGTAAAGATCCAGCAAGTGGGAATTTCCATGATGGCAGACAGACGGATAACTGGCTTCATGTAATCAGAGAAGACAAAGAAACCAGATCCAAAGGAACGGAGCTTACAAAGACTCATTCCGTTCATGATGGCACCCATGGCATGCTCTCGGATACCGAAGTGGAAGTTACGTCCACTCCAGTCACCCCAGCCTGTGGACGGAGGCATGAAGTCACCAAAGTTGGAATCTTCCAATCGAGTCTTGGTCGATGGAGCCAAATCAGCAGATCCACCGAGGAAGAAGGGACAGCTATTAGCAACGGATTGCATAATTTTTCCGTTGGAGATACGGGACGCCATGCCCTTAGCATCAGCCGGGTACGTGGGAAGACTGCTTTCCCAGTTCGCGGGCATCTTGCGTTCATTCATCATCTCGATCTCGTTCGCAAGCTCGGGGTATGCGGCTCTGTACTTCTCGAACATGGATTCCCACGATTTGCGAGCTTCTCCTCCATTCGCAGCCATCTGGCTTTGGAAGTGGTCGTAGACTCCATCGGGGACATGAAATTTCTTGTTCGGTGGAAGTCCGTAGAACGTTTTGGTGGCTGCAATCTCAGCATCTCCCAAAGGAGCCCCATGGGCTCCGTGCGTGTCCTGCTTGTTTGGAGCTCCCCAAGCGATGTGGGAATCCACGACAATCAAAGTAGGGCGGTTGGTTTCACGCTTAGAAACGCCGAACGCGTGTTGAAGCTTTGGCAAATCGTTTGCGTCAGTGACACGAGTGATGTTCCACCCGTAGGCAACGAATCGGGTGGCCACATCTTCGGTGAAAGACCAGTCAGTGTTACCCTCGATAGAAATGTGGTTGTTATCCCAAACCCAGCAAAGGTTGTCCAATTTCAAGTGACCTGCAAGGGACGCAGCCTCGGCTTGGACTCCCTCTTGGAAGCATCCATCGCCGGCGACTGCATAGACGTCGAAGTCGAACATAGTGAACCCGGGCTTGTTGTAAGTAGCTCCGAGCCATTTGGAAGAAATAGCCATACCGACTGAAGTGGCGAGGCCGTTTCCAAGGGGACCGGTGGTAGTCTCAACACCTGATGTCCAGTGATATTCGGGGTGACCAGCACAGCGGGAATGGAGCTGGCGGAAGGATTTCAGATCGTCCATGTTGACGGATTCACGATCTCCGGTGTGGTAGTCGTTGGAGACCTAACAGCAGTGTTGTAAACAATAGTTGAAAGGTAAGAAAAAGAATGTAACCCAAGCCCGGCTGAATCATGAGACAGAAAGATCACAAATCAACATTCTTACCTCCTTCACACCAGCCAAGTGCAAAGTCGAGTAAATCAACATACTTGCGTGTCCCATGGACAAGACGAAACGATCGCGGTTGGGCCAGATGGGAGACAGGGGATCGAACCTCAGGTACTTAGACCAGATTGTGTATGCAACGGGGGCCATTGCCATGGGGGTTCCGGGGTGACCAGAGTTCGCCTTTTGGACTCCATCCATAGATAAGCAACGGATGGTATCGACGACAAGCTTTTCCTTCGCCGCGAAGGAGTCATCGATGACATTGTCGTCCTTGGCACTGGCGTGGGCTCTGGTTGGGTGGCTCATGGTTTCTTGGTTGAGGCGAAGATCAGGTTACGAGTATCTGAATTATGATATCGGCGCACGGTGTAATGGTGGATCTTGCGGGTACACTGATTAGAAAAGAATTCCAAAATAGTGAGTGAAGATCTTTTGTTCATTATTACAACGCTTCGCATAAAGAAAAAAATTCAAAAGAAGATTTTGGATACGGTTGTCCCCGCGTGACAGCTTCGGATCTTTTTCCTCATCTGATCCATCTCATCACAGAAATTTGCTGAGCTAATTATTTTTATAGGAATATACATACATAATCTACGAGCTCGTAGTACTCTACGAGCTCGTATAGTACACAGAAATTGGGCGGAAAGATTTTTGTGAAGAAGCTACAACAAAATCATTCATAACCCGAACCCGGTAAACAAACCACAAAACATTCATTATTTGTATATTTTCTTCGTATACTTGTTAGGATAGATTTCTGTGAAAATTCATAACCCTACTAATGGATTCGATCGCCAAAGATCGCGGGATCTCGAATCTTACGCCTTCTCCAAAACTAGACTCTGACGCGAGGGCTAGCGCCTCCCTGAGCTCCTCGACTTCCACCGTGGAGGTATCTATCATGACCATCTAGTATTATTAGTACTCTACTAGAGTATGCATATTAGGTACCATGCATACTACTAGCTAGTAGGTACTATATAATAATACTACTATGCATAGCTAGTACACACACTACTCTAGTACTAAGAGTAAGAGTAGGATATAAACCTGATATAAAGAATAATAATGAATCGATGATGCGTCGAAGCGTCATGCTCTTTCGGTAGGCATCCGCCTCATTGATACTGCCTTTGTCTACGGTGGAGAGAGGACTGAAGCGGAGATTGGGGAGGCGCTGTCATCAGACAAATGTCCCGTGGCGAGATCTCAAATATTTCTCACTACCAAACAATGGAGATCCTATCACGGATACCATAAAACCTTAAAATGCCTGGAACGCAGCTTGAAGCGGCTGAAGACGAACTACATCGATTTATACTTAATACACTGGCCTGGACCTGCATATAATACCATGTGCCGGAAGAAGGATGTTACGGAGGAGCACGGTGCCTTCGCTTACGCTGCCAATGGCCACGAGGAAGAGAAACTGAAAGGTGTGCGAGCAGAAACCTGGCGTGCGATGGAGGATGCAGTTTTGTCGGCAAGTGCAGAGCCATTGGCGTTTCAAACTTCGCAGTAAAGCACCTCGAGGCTCTCCGCAAAACAGCCCGTATCTGGCCGCCAGCTGTGAATCAGATCGAGCTGCATCCGTACAACACCCATGAAGACCTCGTCGACTATTGTCGCAAACAAAATATTGTCGTCAAAGCCTACGCCAGTCTTGGAGGTCAGGATTGTGGGAAGAAGACGTGGGGTCGACGGGGCGGGAAACTGACTGAGAGGGAGGAGGTGATTCGCATGGCCGAAAAGTACGGGAAAACCCCATCTCAGATCCTTTTGCGCTGGGCTACCGATAAGGGCCACGTATGCATTCCGAAGACGGGCAACATCCAACATATGAGAGAGAACATCGCCGCTGTGATGGGTAGCGAGTGGCCGAAGAATGGTTTGGACAACTCTGACTGGGCCCTCCTAGCGAGTCTGGACCAATCCAAGACAGACCTGGAAAAGGCTCGCCTGTGTTGGGTACGTGATCCGCTTAGGCATCTTGACTTCGCTTAGGGCGTTGGACTTAATCTAGCTACTAGCAGGTTCGTCGTTGCTGATATTTAATGGTATTTACGCTTGCAGCTGTAGCTTGATTTTACCCCCTTAGGCGAGAACCCTCTAGCTTGGTGCCGTTCACTTCGGCAATGCGAAGGAAATCCTCAAAAATGGTGCCAAAGGCGTTGTGTATGCGGCTTGTCCTCAGGCGTACTCTTGAATGAAGAATGTCATCAGGACGAACCCCAACATATTCTGCGCCCACGTCGGAAGGAGTAGGGCTACTTGTAGCAGTACGCCCCAACCGAACATGATCATGATCAAGATGGTTTTGAATCCGCCGTAGTGAGGCCAAAGGGCGATGTGGAATGACAGAGAAGCCAGAAGCAGAAGTAATAAAATAATGTGGGTGGTTTGGCGAAAGTTATCATAATCCACCTTGCGCTTTTTCGTCTTGCCCTCGTATAGCTCAACGTAGGACTTGATCAACAATATGGCAACGGACGAGGCGAAACCCAACTTGAACCATGCGTGGCTGACATGGGGACTCCGCAGGACCGCGTGGTAGACCTTAAATTCGTGCAATCCCCAGATGGCCGTCAACAGGATCAACACTCGCTTGCCCAGGTTGAAAGGATGATTGGGTGGGAGAGCAGTGGAGGGAAACTGTTGGCCGGCGCCCCGATTGCGAAGGAGATTAGCTGTCTCAACGTCAACCATGTCTGTCGTTGGGGATCGCAGGTGTGCTGGATTCAATGCACGACACTCTCGTATGTTCAAGATATGCAATTTAGCTGAGGGTCGGTTCTCGTATTGCGAAATCGTATATTATTATTTTTTATGGATATTACGAGCTACTACGCATACTGGCTACGAGCTCAAAGTATTATACTCTAGTAGTACTGCTCATACGCTCGTATGCATATTATATATATATATATATATGCATAATATATCATACGAATCGTACATACATAATATACTGTATGCATACTCTAGTACTACTCTAGAGTATGAGCTCGTAATATTCTGGAAAAACATTATTTTATGCAGCTGTATGCATATTACGAGCATTATGCATACTACTACTCTAGTACTACTACTCTTGCTTGTAGTATTACTACTACTACAGTACTACTACTATAGTAGTAGTACTAGAGTAGGAGTACAACTCGTACGTTCACTTTTTTATTGGCTCGTGCCGCACGGCGCTCGGCAGCTACAATTTACTCTGTTAGTCTCGTTTATGCCCCCATCCCCCTTTGTGTCTAGCTAGAGTGCATATTATACATACATCTGTCATGAGTGACTTAATTTAGGTCTGTGAAAGTGATTGTCTACTGGTCAGAGGTGAGCATGTTAGCCCTGTTTTGCGCGTGTTGCAACCAGTCCTCTTTCTTTTTCATGCTATTCTTGTGGTAATCCACTGTTTTGAAGAAAGCGTCGCGGTCGAGGATGGCCCCATCCGTCCCATAAGCGGCAGACTGCCAGGCAATCGCGAGCTTCGATATAGCCCGCCCAGAGAATCCTTCAGTCAAGCTCACCACCATTTCTATTTCTTCATCCCCAATTCCTTCGGTGGTGACCTTCTTCGTCCATCGACCAGGAGGATTCAACAGATATTTTTCAATATACTGTGCAATCATGCGCTTGCGCTCATCTGCCCCAGGAACATCAAACTCCACCATCTCATCAATACGATCCATTACTGCCTCATCAAACTGCGAGGGTTGGTTGCTTGCGTATACCATCATGAACTTATCAGTCTCGGTACCAGTTCGATACAGAAATGCGTTCAGAGCATTGCGCTGGTCCTCTGATATCTTTGCCGTCTCGCGGCTTTGGAGGAAGGCATCTGCCTCGTCAACAAACAGGAGGAGACCACGCCGGGACGTTTGGGCCCATTCAAACAACTTGTGAAGCTCCGTCACTGCGTCCCGACCGAGGGGAGCGATATCACCGCCGGTGAAGATTGCAAAGTCAAGGCCAGAGTGCTGCGCCAATCCCTTTGCAAACATCGTCTTTCCCGTACCAGGGGGGCCATGGAGTAGAACGTGCCGGAAGGGCGCCTTGTTCTTTTTTGTGTTGGCAGTCGAGACGGCAATCTGGCGGAGCTGGGAGTCCAGCCCATCTTCCAGGACGATACCTTTCAACGCATCCTGCTCCTTTACTCCAAAGCCCAATATGCGCTTTGCTGAGCTCAGCGGGTGCTTGGCTATCTGAGGCAGTGTCATGCGAGAAGTCTCCCTCACGAGACTGGGCTTTCCGAGTCGTGCCTGTAAGCATGAAATGAAGGAAGTAAGTGAGAGTTGCTGCTTGACGAAGGCCATGGGATTGCGCATTTTCATTTTGCGACATAAATCTTGATCGGATCCTCGCACTCCCCAAGTTTTTACCATCGTTTTCTTACCTCAATAAACCTCCCCCCTATGTTGATCCCAGTTCTGGCCGTGTAAATTCCGGCTGCAATGCCTGTCACAACGAGAGCCGTATTGCGAAGCTTGTCGGTATCGTCAATGTAGCTGGCTAAGCCCTCACCGAGGATCTTGCCACCATCCTGGATCGCCTTTAGGACCGTGTCTCGCTTCTCGGCAGCCTCCAACCGCACCTTCTCGAGGATGAGATCGTGGTTCATCCTCTCCTGCTTGATCCGTCCCTCCGCCTCCGCCTTGGTCTTCGCCAGCTCGGTGCGGGTGCGAAGCTCGGCCTCGTGCTCAGCCGTCTTGCGCCGCATTGCCTCCTGCCTCGCCACCATCTCCTCCTGCTTCTTGAGCTGCTCCTCCTGCATGTACTTCTGGGCCTGAAGCATGTCGACCTGCCGCTTCCGCTCGAGCTCGTCCCCGTACTCGGCCCGGTGCCGCTCGTGCTGAGTCTGGGCGTCGAGCGTCTTGCGCGCCTCCTCCGCCTCCTTCTCGATGTTCGTGGCCCTCATCTGCTGCGTATATGCGTCCATCTCGGCACGCTTCGCTGAGGCCTCGTGCTGATGGATGGAAAGCGAGAACGGGGAGAGAAAAATGAACATATGAGCTGTTTTGAAAAACGGCGCCGCAAACGGCGGCTTCGGCTTCGGATCAGCACGCCCATCCTAAGGACGTGGAAGGGCGATCCCTCACCTGCTTGGTGGCCTCCTGGGTCTTGACGAGCTCAATGGCGGCGCTGGCGTTGCGGCTGGCATCGAGCTCGCGGGCGGCCTTGGCGGCACGCTCGAGGCCCTCCGGATCGAATCCGGTGACTGATCCGGCCCCGGAGCGGGACGGAGGATTCTCCGGCGTCATGGCAGCCGACAGGGACTCATCCTTCTTCTTGCGGTTCCCTCCGAACATGCTTCTGTTGCGGGGTGTGGGCCGGGGATGGCAGTGTAATTATGATAGTCATGTAGGATGCAGGATGCAGGACGCAGATAGATGCAGGCCCGGCGGCACGCGGCAGCAAAGCGGACAAAGACGACGCAAGAAGAAAAGTTGCGCGCAGCAGCTGCAGCTGCTGACGGGCGACGGGAAGACAGGCGACCGGCGGCGGGGGCCATTAGGTCATGAGCGCTCTGAAACGGCACACCAATTTCGGACACAAGTAACGTCTTGATTGGCGCACTGACAAACAATATTATTTTATTATTATTTATTTATTTATTTCGGGATCTTGAGGTTTTCGCGCGGCATGTCAGAACTTACTTGAGAAATTCCTTCCCGCCTCGGGCAATGCTTCGGACAGCATCACCAACAAGTCCACTCTTCCCACCCTCTACTACCTAGTTGCTAATTATGGCGATCGATTCCCGCCGACTTCGCAAGCTCTCGGTCTGGTGCCCTTTCCTCCTGCTAGTCGCGTCTCGCGTCTCCCCCGCCGTATCTCTATCGAGTCTGTCCATGTCAGCACCCCCCGGTCCCGTGGCCGTGATTGGGACGACGGGCAGGCTGGGCCGCCAGGCCGTCCTCAAGCTGATCCGGGCCGACGTTCCCGTCCGCTGTCTGCTCCGCAAGCCGGTGGACCCGTCCCTGGCCGTGCCGGATGCCATCGATAAGGACTCGAGCGGCGCAGAGGTCGCGGCCCACCTCGCATCACTTCCCGGGGTGACCATGGTCGGGGGGGACGTGACAGACACGGCGAGCCTGGACGAGCTTCTAGAGGGCTGCACGGCCGTGCTCGCCCTGCACGGTCCCGGGGCGACAAAGCCATTTTGGAAGTCGCTGATTCCCTTTCTCAACTCCGACGAGCAGCCCACGCATTCCAAGCAGATCAACTTTGAGGGAGTCCGGAAGATCATCTCTGCCGCCGAGAGATCGGGCACGGTCCGGCGGATCGTCCGCGTCACTGGAAAGGGGGAGGACCCGTACGGGATCTTCTCTATCCTCATCAACATGCTCGGTTCCATGGCCAAGGCCTGGAACTACGAGGGGGAGCAGCTCCTCCGCAGTTCCAAGATGGACTATACCATCGTTCGCCCTGGCGTAATGGGCCCGGACAACGTCCCAACCGGCAAGGTTCTGGCCCTGGGCGACAATGGAGCCGACCTCAAGGTGTCGGTGGTGCGGCACGAAGATATTGCCAGCCTTTGCGTCGACTGCCTGGACTACAGCAACGCCGCCCGGTCGACCCTGACGGCCATGAATGTGGACCCCGGGTTGGGGGAAGAGACGTACGCGCCGCTTCTCAAAAAGGTAGTGGCTGACAGCCGAGCCTTTCCCGACAACATGATGGAAGAGCACCGGAAGGCTGCGAGGCGAGGTGCGGCCATCCTTGTCGGCTTTCTCGCCATTGCGGTGAAGGTGGCTGTCCTGCCGTTCGTGCAGTTTGTCGCTGGATCGCTTGGTGGTCTGTTCTCATAATGCGCGCGCGCGCCGCCACTGGATAACGTCTACTCTCGTATATACAATACTCTCTCGTATACGCAATAGTAAACGATAAAAAGTATTGAACAACTAGTCCTTCATTAGAAGCCAAAGTATGGAATATATTTGAGAGAGCCCTAATCCTGCTCCGGCCCGCTGCCCGATCAAAAAATGACATGACACCGATGTGGAAGCCACTCCACCATCACAGCATCAAAGCCTACGAAGATATTGACACACTCTGCGCCGCATTCCGCAGCTCTTTTCCACGCACTGCACCATGGCGGAGAAGTATGGCAAGCTCAGGTCCGTCCGCACCATGATGGTTCTGGCGTGCATACCCATGGCAAACGCATTTGTTGCTCCCGGAATGGGAGGGATCAGCGGGCAGGTCTCGCAGAGGCGGTCGCTGCAGTCGGCTGGTGGCCTCGATGCTCGATGGATGTGCCGTGCCACGTTCTCCCCGGTGTCAGCGCGTCCGTTCTCGCGCCTGTCAGCGTCGGTCGTCGGATCAGAGGAGGGCGGCGCGGACGACTCGGGTGCGGCGTCGGCGGGCTCGCCGTCGCAGTGGCGAAAGCGACGACCGGACTGGGCCCCGGACTGGGCACCGACTGCCCTCGTCACGATGCGGCCGGCGGTGCAGCTGCTTGTCGGCCTGCTCCTGTACGTTTTGCACCTCACCGTCCTTACGCAGCACCAGATCGTGTTTCCCGTCCAGCTCATCCCAAATGAGAGGGGATGGTTCCAGTCCATCGGTCTCGATAGTCTGGCGGGGATGTTTTCATTGGGGGGCATGATGTTTCTGCGGCGGTCCACCAAGGACCGGCCGACCCCTGCCGTCCCGGCAGTTTTCCGCGCACCGACTCCGGAGGAAGCTCCTTGGAAGATTCCGTCAATGTCGAAACGCCGCCGTGGCGAAACTAGTGCGACCGATGCGTCGCCTGATAAGGCCGGCCTGACCCCTCGCGCTACCTCCATCGTCGCGTTCTTGCTTCTCACGTACGCCTACTTCAACACTGGCCGGTTTTCCCTGTTTTGCGAGAGATTCTTGTATGATCTGGCTGGAATCGGAATTCCAATCACAGTTGCGATGCACCGCTCTCTCGTCGTGTTGCTGGGTCATCTGGGGTGGGTCGTCGCGGGGTCGGCGATCCTTAAATTCGCGGTGCGACCTCAGCCATTCTTTGGTGGCGGTTGGATCCGGCCGAGGTGGACGGAAAGGCTGTCGGGAACTGTCCGACGCAGCGGAGCGAAGAAGGAGAAGGCACCAGCCAAGATCAAGTGGTACTCTAATAGATGGGACGCCTATTGGCTGTGGTGGACCATCGGAGGTTACTTCGTCTCCTCCTGGGTGTTCAACATTGCCGACTTTGTCAACCAGTGCGCGCTGCCCGCGGCCATCTTCGAGACCCAGCCAGAGGGGGTCGTATCACAGCTAATCAATCCCGAGAACAATGATGTAGCCGCAAGCCTGGTGGGATACATTGCTCCGTGCATCTCGGCACCGTGGTGGGAAGAGGTGCTGTACAGAGGTTTCATGCTTCCTGCTCTTTGCATTCACATGGGGTACTGGCCAGCCGTCTACGTCAGCGGAATTATCTTTTCTGCCCATCATATGAGCTGGACTGGAGGCATTCCGCTCGCATTTTTGGGCTGGACGTGGGCAGCAATATATGCCAAGTGTGGAAACTTGCTCGTGACGATCCTGATCCATGCCATGTGGAATAGCCGGGTATTCCTCGGGTCTTGGCTGGGCCTGTAGTATTGCGACCTCGATAGATTACAAGAGCGACTTAGTCTTTATAACGTATCGTAAAATATATTGATTGAGCAGAAATGGAGCATTATACTATCAAATCAGCATCTTATTTCTCTTGTCTCTTTTTTCTCCCCTTATCGACGACATAGAGAAACCGTCTAAGGGTGAAGAACCAAACAAGTGGAACGGACATCAAGCCAACCAGACCAGCCGAGGCTGCTATGTAACCTGCATTCCTCCACTCTGTCATGACTGGTATGAGATATTTGCACATAACCCAGCTGTATGGGGCGGTAAATATATAGCTATCAACGCGATCCATCACCCCTCCGTGCTCGGGAAGAAGGTCGCCGAAGTCCTTGATGTCCGCATCCCGCTTGATCATTGACGCAGTTAAATCACCAAGTAACCCCAAGGCACCAAGATAGATACCATGAATGGGGCCCGTCAAACACCAGTACGGCCATCCCTGCACCCAGGCACCAAACGTCGATAAGCTTGCGCTAATGGCACAGCCGCCGATGACCCCCTCCACTGTTTTGTTCGGACTGGCTGCGCCAGCGGCAGGTGCGACATCCCCAAGCTTTGTCTTTCCATATTTTCGACCAAAAAAATAGGCGCCTACATCGCTGAAGGCCAAACTGAGCCATGTCCAGAAGATAAAAATTGCTCCCGTGGTGATAGGAAGGTGGATAAAGCTTGGCAGCCAGGCTGGAAGGGCATCGGCGCGTTTTCCGAAAAAGTTAAGAAGTGGTTCGGCAGCCTTCGACATTTGGGTTGGGTCAATGCCCCCTCCAATCATGCGAATTTTTACCCAGAAAGAGGGGATGTAGCCAAGCAGGAACATTCCGGTAAATGTGGTAGATATTTCCGGAATGGTTGACACCTGTCTTCTCATGGTGAGGAACCATGCCATTGTAGCCAAGGCGAAAAGGGGAAGGCAGACCTGATGAAGGTCCGGAGCAACCAGTGCTACGATGAACATGGAAGCTGCCCCCAGAACGCTGATACTTCGAGCTGGAATCACCCCAGTGTTGATCACCATCCGGTAATACTCGAGCTGCCCGAGAATAGTCATTAGGGTGAATAGACCTGTAAAGATATAATTTCCCGAAAATACCCAACAGGCGACAAGCGCTCCCATGGCGGCACCGAAAAAAACAGACCGGCCCTTCTTCTTCTTCGCCGGCGAACTGGTCTTGTTGGAGGCGACAGCTACCTGCTTGGATGAATTGTCAAAGTTTCCGCCAGCGACGGGGGAAGATTCCTCAGTAGCTTCGCTATTTTGCTCTTTGTCGTACTTTATCGCCTCGAGCATCACATGGCACGCCTCGAGCATGTCGGTTCTGGCCTTTTCCATTTTGATTGCGTCCGTCTCGTCTTGCTCGCCCTTTCCATTGGTCACGTGACCATCAGCCCCGACATCTGAGCTAAGATTGGCCTCGTCTCTAAGGAGGTGCTGAACTCGTCGAACCGCCGCCCCTGCCTGTCGCCTGGAGATGCGCCGACGCTCCTCTTCCGACGTATCTGACCACAGGCGGCTTAGGTAGGACTTATAGATCCCGTACGCTTTCCCAATTGGCGTCCGATGTCCGCCGGTTCCACTCTCATCAGTTATAGACTTCGTTGAGCTGTCAATAATAGTGCCCTTTAGAGTACTAGTATGACGGAGAGTACCCTGGGCTGAAAGTAACCGCCATCTCGCCGACGGCACCATTGCGGGTACTCGACCGTCGCCAGGACGTGCCTGTGGGACATGGCCAATTATGCCAGACTTTGAGCCCAGATGTTGGAACGACTGCGACGATGGAATTTGTATCGATAGGAGAAGCAATACCAGTCCCACCATGGTCCGAGCAAGAGGCCAGGGCCGAGGTGAGAGGTCCATCCTAATTTTTCGAGTTTGAATGGTGTGTTCTCTAATGCACCCAACCGCAGAAAGGATACTTATTACTTGACTTTTGGACCTCCGACGTCACACGCAGCAAGCAGCAAGGCGTCAAGGTCAAGGTGAACATAGAGAACGAGGTATCTTTGCGAACCCTAAATAATATATATATATATATACTGTAGTAGTATGTATGAATACTCTAATAGTATGCATACTAAAGTATGTACTAGCTAGTAGAGTATGCATACGAACGAGCTCTCTGTACGCAAAAAGTTTCATTTTAATTTTGATACGAAAGTTTTGAAGTGCGTACTGCGAGTACGAGCGTATGCATATGCATACTCTAGCTAGTATCCATATTATGCATACTCCTAGAGTAGTAGTATATGAAATAATAATATTCGCGCGTATAATATAATATATAATATGCTATTACACCGAAAATATCATGGATGATTCTCATATTTAAGACAAGAAACGAAGGACAATCAATCACTCAACGCATAACAATTAATTACGAGTCGTATAATGAATACAAATACAGTCCATATATACTCTCGCTCGTAGTATTGTTCCGAACGGTCTAAAATCTAAAAAATAAGACATGCCTGAGACAAACGACACACAAACTCACAACTTTTTGCCCGATTACTCCTTCCCATTTGCCTCATTCGCAATTGGCTGTCGAAGGAAGAGAGGGAACTGCACTTGAAGAAGGGACAAAACAAAACAAGATAGTTCCACTGCGGCTACCATACGGTTCCGCGTGCCATGGCGGGGGCGGACCTCACCAAGAACGACACCCCCCGGGCGGATGCGGAAATCGACGTCTTGCAAATGACTACGATGGAGGCTCTGAAAGATCTGAATGAGTCTGTTAAAGCGCTCAGAACAGCTCTCGTCGAATCGAAGGAGAGTTGGATCCACAGGAATTCGAGAAGCGCGCGGTCGCTGGAGGGAAGAAGCTCAAGCTCGAAGTCGCTCGCGAAAGAATGTGCTGGTACTTCCTGTGAGGAGGATGACCAAACAGATACTTCTTTTGAGGATGACGAAGATTTGTACAATCGAAAGGAGGTTCGGCTGAATGGCTTGGAAGTGTACGCGGTTGTCAGCGCTGTCACTGCCGGTACTCTCGTCGCAGTATTTGACTCTTATAATCCAGAGGACGTATCCAAGTTGTGGTCCGATGGCAACTACCTTGATATTGCAATTTCTGCCATCTTCCTCGTCAACGGTACAGTTGGCATAGTCAGCGGCCTACACTGTATAGTCGTCTTCTCTTTGATCACAATGTATGGCCGCACCGCGCTTGGGATGAACCGGGAGGATGCCCTCGAGAGTTTTTTCGCCGAGACAGGGCTGCAGCGCTACCTAGGGCATCAGTCCTTCGTCTACTCCCTCTATGCGCTCATGGTGGAACTCATTATCGTCATCACAACGAAGTTTAGTCAACATTCCGTGATCCATGTTATTGCCCTTGCTGTGTGTAGCCGCCTGATGTACTTTGTGTACGCTGACACGCAGCACATTATGGAAAAAGCGGGAGTGATCTACGCGCCCCCTCCTTCGCTAAAGGAAGAAGGTAGGGGTACTAGTAGCAGTCACACCCAGGAGGATGAACCCAAAAACTCCGGGGATTGTCGCAGGGCAGCAATGAAAATTGCAAATACTTGTAATTCTGTGAGGGCTATGTCAGTCATGAACATGGCAGCGACTGACTTGATGCCACAAGCAGGAGGGAGAGAGAGTGGTTGGGATAGGGTCAAACGAAACGCTGTACTAGCGACCATTATTCCTGTAGACTCTGCCAACGATGATGAGGACGACATCGCTAGTTAATAATGCTGATAAATGCATTGTAACCTAGTGTACTGCCTAGGTAATTACTATCCATAGTATATTATTATGTACGAGCTCGTTTAAGAGTATGCATACATAATATTACGCGAGTATTCTCTAAGCATACTACGACTCGTACATACTCTAGTAAGTGTTTATATATATATGTATTATATACTCATTCGACGAGCTCGTAGTATGTTATTTTTTATAAAATTTTGGAGCTCGCTCAGCTCGCTCGCAAACTTTTCTTATCGTGCAGCTGTCTCGTGATGTAGTTATGACGTCATCATTATTAATTATTGGGGGTCAGGGTTACAGAAGATTTGTTCAACCCTGGAACCGGAACGCCAGCCAACAGTAATGTGCGCGTACGTTGGCCCGCTGTACAGCTGTAGCCCGTGATGCAATGAACCCGACCTCTTTACGATGGTTAATCTTGACTGCGCTTCTGTTGCCTTCGTAAGCTCCGTTCCTGCTGCTGCTCTCCCTGGTCTCAATCGATCGATTCCAACGAACCATGAAGACTGCTATCTTTGCTACCCTCTTTGCTGGGGCTGCCGCCTTCGCGCCTGTCCAGAACGGTGCGTTTGATGCTGCGAGCGGTTGCGATCGCTGCGTTAAGGATGAATTTATGCGCTGTGTTTTGTTGGGTGGCTTTGTTAGTTTATTTATGCTGATACCCTCACGTCCACGCGCCGCCCCCTCCCTCGCCCTCTCCCTCGCCCCCTTCTCTGCCCCAACCTTGTTTCCAACACGTCAACCCAGGCCGCACTGCCACCTCCCTCCTCGCCGCCGAGAAGTCTGAGGCCCTTCCCTTCCTTCCCGCCCCCCCGAATCTCAAGGGATACGTCGGTGACGTTGGCTTCGACCCCCTCCGCATCTCCGACTACGTGCCCATGGACTACCTCCGCGAGGCCGAGCTCAAGCATGGCCGCATCTGCATGCTCGCCTGGACCGGATGGGTCACCGTCGACCTCGGAGTCCGCATCGTCGCCATGCCCCAGGAGTGGGAGGGCCTCACCTCCGCCACCGCCCACGATAAGCTCTGCGAGTACGGCGCCATGGGCAACATGGCGATCTGGCTCGCCTTGGCCGAGATCGTCTCCTGGCTCGGAGTCGCCCAGATGCTGCAGGGATCAGGTCGCGAGCCCGGTGACTTCGGAATTGGAAAGCAGTTCCTCGAGGGCAAGACCAAGGAGCAGGTTGACAGGGTCAAGCTCCAGGAGCTCAAGAACGGCCGCCTTGCCATGTTCGCCTTCTCCGGCGTCGTCACCCAGTCCATCCTCTCCGGAAACGGATTCCCGTACACAATGTAATAACCCTTTTTGCCGCATTCGGATGATAGCCATATAATGATATATGCATCTTTTAAAAATGAGGTGCAGCGCTTACGGAGTTTGGGGGGGCTGAGATTGCTGTCGGTTGCTAGTACGGCAGCGGCATGAACGGACAACCAGAATGGAAGGAAAGTGCTGGGGGGGACACGCTTGAAAATGTTCTGCTTCGAGCCCTGTCCGCACGATGGAGAAAAGAGCGAGTGTTGACGGGGGGCTTGCTGGATGGATGGATCCGTTACTTGGATCCGGTCCCTGAGGCAGCGACTTGTGTGGTGCATGCGCCGAAATGCGTAATCACAATTTAAACTAATCTATAAACATACAGCCCAAAGCATTGTCCAGAATAGCGACAGCCTCCTCGTGACGGGTGATTCGTGCAGGCAGCGCCAATCATTGGCATCGGCAAAGCATGGAAGCTCCACTGAGCCAGAGAATTCCAAATACGGAATATTGGTGTTGACTGCGAGTATAGTGGTGAGACAGCATATCGTATACGACTCGTAGGCACTAACCCGAAACATGTACAGGCAGGCTTATTTCAATGATCCATTCGGATGCGAGCATGCATGCATTCGTGCGCATATACGTTCTATCTCGTACTACAGTACTAGATAGTATGCATAATATGCATATTATATAATATATATAATTATTATTATTATTATTATTACTATTATTATATACGTATTATATGCATATTATGCATAGTACTCTAGTAGATCTTCTGGTACTACTAGCTAGTATGGGTACAAGAGTACTCTAGAGTATGTATACTACGAGCCGTACTTTCTAATAATGCATAATGTATGGATACATACTCCTACTAGTACATGTTAGCTAAATTCTATCTAGAATAATATTATGCAAACTCGTCTCTTAACTATTCTAGCAATCTACGAGTCTTACTCGGTGGTATATTACGTACATGATGTTAGCATACATCCAACAAGAATTGAAAAAAATGATGCTCTGTCATGTCCTTTACTAGACTACGAGCGTAGCTAGTACTATTGGAATCATGGAATTTTGGAAAGCATCACAACATGTAATAATATTACATTAATACATTATTTCGGTGCTAAGCTCCGTTGGGACCCTTCCAATTCCCAACCCCGCAGCGAAATCACGGCCCTTCTTTTCCGAACCCGCGCGGATCCCGTACGACGGAGCGCAGCATTCCCCGACACGGCTTGAGTACGGATACCTAAAAAATGACGACGGCCCACCACCCCCCATCCGACCTTCCGATTCCCCCGTACCTCGCCACCGAGGGGCGGCGGCCCGGCGCCTCTTCCGGGACCGGCCCGGGCGAGATCGAGCTGGTGCTGATGTGCCTGGACTACCTGCGTGACCTGCGCCGGTCTCATCGCGCCGAGGGCGGTTCGTCCTCTTTGGCCAACCGTGGCATCGACGCCGACTGGCTCAGCCTCTCCATCTACTCCCTCAGCCGCACCCTGCGGCCAGACACGGACTTGGGCAGCGCGTTCCAGGACCCGGACGCCGCGGGGAACGACCCGTTCTTCGACCCCACCAGTCCTGCCATGATGAAGTCCAAGCAGGCCGGGGCCGGTCCTGCCTTCAAGATCGTGGGAACCGCAGGCCGGGTGGCCCTTCCCGCGACCATGGACGGCATCGATCGCGAGGTCCTTTACGCTAAGGATCCCCGCCCGAACACCATCGGCGGCAGGGGTGGGGGGGGTACCAGCCCCACCAAGCTGGCCGTCCAGCGCATCGGCAGCGAGACCGGCAGGGGCCGCCACGGCGCCCCTCCTGCTCGGGCCGACGACCCCGCCGACTGGTACAACTGCGACGACTCCCACCCCTCCAACTCCCACAGGTTCTACCCCATGAACGGGTTGGAATCCTTCCGCGCTCCCCTCTCTCTGCCCGAGGTGGCTTCGGCGGGACTAGCATACATGGGTGCCCGCTCCCGCCTCGACGCCGAGCGTGAGATGGTCCGGAGCGAGCTGTTCAGTCAGTTCCTGGAGGCCGTGTCCGATAAGGGCTTCTTCCACGGGGTGAGACCCTACGAGAACGGCGACGACGGCACCGAATCCGACAAAAAGTACGTCGACCGTTACCGCAAGGTGGTTGCCAAGTTCCGGGCCAAGCTGGGGGCCAAGGCGGCCGAAGGGGGAGGGCCTCTGGTCCTGGCCAGCCTGGCCGGGACGGCCATGTCGACCGGGGCGGACGATGCGGGCGCCACCCTCGATGCCTACACCAGGGAGAGGGATCGCAGGATGGAACGTGGCCAGCCGGCGGCGAACGACGAGCTCAGTCACATGTCGTACAACCAGACCGACCACGACGAGGCTGAGCGACTCAAGGCCGCGGGCAACGCCCTCATGCAGAAGAGGGAGTACGGGAGGGCGGTCGACTCCTACACCACGGCCCTCAAGCTCTGTCCCACCGGTCCCTCCAGCCATGTGTATTACTCCAATAGGGCGGCGGCACTCCTTTCGATGAAGAGGCTAGAGGAGGCCATCGTTGACTCCGAGCGCAGCTTATCCCTCAAGCCGGACTACGGAAAGGCGTACGCTCGCCTCGGACTGGCGCAGTTCCTCCTGGGCAGGTACGGGGAGGCCGTCGAGGCCTACGAGCTTGCCCTCAGGTACGAGCCCGACAACAAGGCGAGCAGGAGCTACCTGGAGAAGGCCAGGAAAAAGCTCATGGCGTCCAGGGCGCCGGAGGGGGGCGCCGGACCCTTGGACGCGCGCGACGAGAATGGCGGCGGCACCGTGGAGGTATCCATCACCTCCCCCAAGCGCTCCGAGAACCAGCGCGTCGTCGATGAGAAGGAGGCCAACCAGCTCAAGTCGAGGGGGAACTCCCTCATGGCAAGCCGGGATTACGAGGGTGCCATCGCCGCCTACTCCCGCGCCATTGAGATGTGCCCCGACGGACCGAACAGCCACGTCTACTATTCTAACCGCGCCGCCGCCCTCTGTTACCTTGAGCGGTACGAGGAGGCCGAGATCGACTCGGAGAGCAGCGTCCGACTCCGACCCGACTACGGCAAGGGGTACGCCCGCCTTGGTCTGAGCCGCTTCTTCCTGCGCGACTACGAGGGATCCCTCGAGGCCTACGAGGAATCCCTTCACTTGGAGCCCGACAACGCCGCCAGCCGCAGCTATCACAGCAAGGCCTTGAGGAAGCTAGAAATGCAGCGGGCATAGGGGATGTGGCGCAGGGCGGAAGAGAGAAAGGAACGCATGCACTTTGTTGCCGCGATATCCTCTGCCTTTTGTTAATGTACTAGCGTCATATGCAACTGGCTCCAATTTATAACTTAGCATACCTAATTGCAATTATAACATGTAAATATGTTTGGGAAGCAGACATGGAATTTCGTTAGTGATCTGTGTCTTTGCGCAGGCGCAGGATGCAATGGTCTACCACAAGAGCGCCATGCTGCTCACAACGACGGAAACGGAAAGGATGGGAGCTAATGCAGAGGCCCGGCTTGACTCGGTGGCCGGCCTGGGGGCGGGCGGGGGGGGGAACCCGCTGCCGCACCTCAACTGCCACTGGCCCTCAACGCCATCGGAAAGGCAGTCCCACGAACAGTCCACGTCTCCAGAGGGACAAAGACAGCCACCGACGGCGTCGACGTCGCACATGACGCCGAAATCAGGTCTTGCGGGGGAGCACACGTCGATGCAATTGGT
>Ga0315315_10000400_pt1 | contig 35958 bp, 32 predicted proteins | sample M140m3416metaG_FD_203699 | JGI IMG/M metagenome (GOLD analysis project Ga0315315, IMG submission 203699) | Ammonia-oxidizing marine archaeal communities from Monterey Bay, California, United States - M1 40m 3416 | ecosystem: Environmental > Aquatic > Marine > Intertidal zone | place: USA...
TAAATTAACTAAAGATAATATTTCATGATAATTATTTTCATAATTATCTAATGCATATCTACAAGCACATTCAAGTGAACAAAAATCACCAACCGTATAAAATAAATTATTTGAAACCTTTATTGGCAACCCTATTATGTTTTTATGAAACCCATGACAACAATTCCAACAGACTTCACTTGTTTTTTTTGTATCTATTTCTTCATCGTTTTTTTCAATATCTCCGACTAAATTATTTATATCTTCTTCTTTTTTTTCTTCTTCTACTAAATTATCTAATTTAATTACTAAAGAAGTATCTAATGTATTATTAAATACTGGATTTTCATTTATAGTTATATTATTTTTAGGTTTTCTCCCACGTTTTTTTTTAGGTGGTGGTGTAATATTTTCCATTATGTTTTATTTATTTCATCTATCTTTATATAAGTTTAAATATAATATAAGTTTAAATATAATTTTAATATTATTTAATAACATTATATAAATATGTTTGATAATAATGGCAGTATCGTATTAATATTAATATCTGTAATAATTGTAATTGTGATTACTATTGCTTATTTAAAGTATAAACAATTTACAATTGATTTAAATAAACTCCAAGATCTCATATATACAAATACAACTAAGATTAATAATATTAGTAGTATATTAGATAATATAACTAATTATATTAATAATCAAAATCAAAGTCAAAATATATATCAAAATACAGATAAAAAAATAGATGTTAATTTATCAAATGATAAATCTATAAATATTGTAAGAGATAGTAATGATGTATCAACTAAAGCAGTTTTAATCGAAAAAGAAGAAATGTTATCCCCCATTATGAGTGAAGGTGAAGGTGAAGGTGAAGGTGAAGGTGAAAATGAAATAACAATAAATGCTGATATTGTCCCCGATATTGATATCCGTAATAGTGGTGATAGTGAAAGTGATAATGATAATGATGATAATGATATTGATGAAAGTGAACAAGTTGATGAAAGTTATATAAATGATGAAATGAACAATGATGGTGGGGGTGAAAGTGAGGAAGATAAAGATGAAAGAGAAGATAATACAAATGATGAAGTAATGGTTGATAATAATTTAGTAAATGATATACTGAATAGTATACCAAATATAATTAATGAAGAAATTGATAATTTAAATGAACAAATAGATATAGTTGAAGATGTAACTGCAGAAGATGTGATAGTTGAAAATGCTACTGGAGAAGATATGATAGTTGAAGATGTAACAGGAGAAGAAGTGATAGTTGAAGATGTAACTGGAGAAGGCGTAACTGGAGAAGATGCAACAGTTAAAGATGTATCTACTAATATAAGTTTAGAAGATAATCAAGGAGAAATTGCGAGTGATATAATTTTAGGAGAAAATGAAGTAATTAATAATGTTGTTAATAATATAACAAATAATGTTATAGAAAAAAATGAAAATACAAAAATGGATAAAAGTGAAATATTAATTTTTTATATGAATAAAAGTGTAAATGAATTAAGGGATATATTAAAAGAAAAGAATTTACCAACATCAGGCAATAAAAGTAAATTAATTAGTAGAATTATTAATAATTAAAATATTATATATTATATATAAATGAGTAATAATAAGCCCGCTCCATTAGCAACAGATAATTTTCATTTAGATTTTCCGGCTAGAATGGCCGACGGAAGACAATTCACAGATTATAGATCAAGTTGTTTATTGAATTTACCAGAAAAAAATATGACAACATTTCAATATAGACAATACTTAACACATAATGCAAACAAGATTATGGGGAACTATAATGATATTAATAAAGCTATTACAGGTTGTAAAGTATGCAGTGATTATGAAATTGTTCCAGCATATCTAGCTGTAGAATGTAATAAAAATACATGTACTAGAAGTATAAATGATAAGAGTGGTGTTGGTATGTATTTTGTAAATAATAATTAATTATTGTTTCCATCTACAACCACAATCTAAGCATGTAATAAATTGAGTCATGGGTTCATCAGCTGACCTTGTTTGAACTTCATAATAAGATGTTGACCGTGATCCACATTTATTACATTTAAACATATCGGTCATAGCTTCGGGTTTAAGTTCATATTTTAATTTATCTCTTTTAGATCTCTCTTCTAACATATGTTTCCAGTTATCTGGATATATATCATATACACTCATATTAGCTATATTTAATAATTCTTTATTATTCATAGATTTAACTCTACTTTTAAAATCTTTATTATTTATATAGCATTTACTATTAATATTTGAATATATTGAACGATTTTTCTGTAAATATAAATTTAAGAATATATTATTAGACCACATTTTATTTATATTTTTTTTAATAGCAATATCAATTGTATAATTATAAACACTTTCTTCAACCATTGTCGATATTTTTTTATTTCTTAAAATACTATAATATAAGGTTATCATAGATTTTCTCTTATTACATAAAATTTTCATTTTTTTATTTAATTCATAATTATCTTCTTCAGGTATATTTATATTAGTTTTTTTCTTTTTACTAAGACAGTTAGTTTTTTTTGATTTAACTACTTTATTTTTCTTTTTATCGTTATCAATATCAATAACATCCCCATCACCATCATCGTAATCTAGATCCATATTATCGTCGTATTCACCTTCTTCTCCATCCCCCTGCTTAATACTATGGTTAAATTTATCATTAGAATCATTATCACTATCATCATCACCACTTTCATCATCTGAATCATACATTTGTTTTAACATACCACAAAAACTACAATATTCATCAATTAAACAATCAACAAAAGATTTTTTATTATTAGTTTTTGAAATATAAATATTACTATATAAATTTATTTTAGACGATTCTTGTTCACAAGTATCTGAAGAACCATGTGGTGGTAATTTATGATCGTTAACCATATTTTTATCACATATTCCTTCATTCTCTTCTGAAAGTCCATAAGATTTATATATATAATTCTCATGATTCCATGTATATAGTAATTTACAACCCTTTTCTATATCAAGTTCATTATTTATATAGTTAATCATATCTTTATCTGTCTTAATTTTATTACAGATTTCTTTGTCTTGCATATGTCCATCTGTGTGAATACATATTATAAACATCTTTATATTTATTAATAATAAATTTTTAAATATAATTTTATCAAATTTTTAAAATATAATATATATATATATATTATTATGGAAACAAGATTATCAGAATCTACTAGAATATTAGAAAAATATCCAGATAGAATTCCAATAATAGTTAATAAAAAATTAGGCTGCGATATTCCTGATATTGAAAAGAAAAAATATTTAGTCCCCAGGGATATGACTTTAACTCAATATATATATGTTATTAGAAAACGGTTAGTTTTAGAACCTTCAAAAGCATTATTTTTTACAATTAATAATAGGATGGAAGTTGGAAATAAAAAAATTTCAGATATATATGTGGAACATAAGAATAAAGATGGATTTTTATATATCACATATTCTTCAGAAAATACATTTGGATAATTATATAATTATTTTTTTTATATCTAATATTATATTAAACTAATAATGATACTAGATGAAAATATTAAATTAACATTTATTATATTTGTTGCTATTTGTTTTATTTTATATTATTTTAAACCACATTATTTTTTTCATAAAAATGGTGATTTTAAAGCATTTGGTTTAAGTAAAGATAAAACTATCTTTCCTTTTTGGTTAACTACTTTATTTATAGGGTTTATGGTGTATTATATTATACTTTTAAAAGACAAGGATTATCTATAAAAAAATATTATATAATGTTAAATATATGGAAGAATATTTAAATAGACTAATTGACTTTTATAAAGTATATAATGATATTAAAAGTAAAAAATGCATAGACTGTTCTGAAGACAAAGAATTTATCATTAACTATACAGTTAATGATACATATCAATTAATATATACTTGTGGTGGTGATGGCAATTGTGGAATTCAATATACAATTGAATTGCCAAATTATATAAATTATAATAATGTTACAAATGATATTACATTTAAAATAACAAATGAAGTTAATTTCAATGCATTATATGATGCTGGTATATTAAGTGAAGCAGAAAAAAAAGCTATATCAGATAATATTGAAACTTTAAATAAAGAATTAGATAAAATAACTGAACAATTTAATACTATTAATAAATTACAAGATAAAGAGAATGAATATAGAAGATTAATTGATTTAAAAAATAGTTTACTAACAGATAGTGCTATTCTAAAAAAACAAATTGATGAAGATAAAAATAGAGAGTCAAAACAATTAAAAATACATGATTATATTTCAAATATAAAAGGGATTAATGAAACAAATGAAAAACTTAAAGAATTAAATGATAGTATAAATTCTATATTTTTTATTCAAGATGAAGGGCCTAAATTTCCAGATAAAATATTAAAACAAAAGAAATATAGTGAGGATGAAGAAATTGCTTCAATCCAAGAACCTCCATTACCAGAAGATGGTGAAGAAGAAATAGATGAATATAAACAGGGATATGAAAGAGGTTATAAAGATGGCTATGAAAATAAAGAATATAATGAAGAAGGATTTGATCCCGATGGTTATGATGAAGGATATATTGAAGGTAAACAAGATGGTATTGCTGAAGATGCTGTAGAAGATGATGCTGAAGATGATGTAGAAGATGATGCTGTTGAAGATGAAGGAAGGGAAGTTGTAAGTCCTACATATGCCCCTGGATCACCAGGTGAAGGTGCTTTGAATTTAACAGATATTGTTCATCTAGAACATGAAAAAAATTTAAATGAAAAATATAAAGAAGTAGATGATTTAATTAATAAGGATGAAGAAGAAATATCTTTAGAAAAAGTTACAGATATAGATAAGTTTGCTGATAAGAAACGCAAAGATTATTATTCAAGTAAACAAGAATCACGTTGTAAAGCTTCAATTACTTGGAAAAAGTTAGAAAATAAAAAAGGTGAAAAAGCATATAATAAATATTTAAAAGAAATAAATACAAACCCCAAATTTATTCATTTTAATCAAATATATTTTCATGCAGGAGATAAAATACAATTTGAACAATATGGTTTCTTAAAATCTAGAATATTAGGATATCCCAAGAACCCTGTAGATGATACTAGTATATTTAGTGGATTTAATAGTGAGACAACATATAATACATTTTTATATTTATTTAATAAATTAAAAAAAGGTGTATATATTTCAATTAAAAATAATAAATTAGATACATATTTACCATTTAGTAATGCAAAATATGAAAATGATTGGGCAAAAGTATTAGAAAAATCTAACCCAGATTTAGTTAAACAAATAGCAAAGAAACATTTTAATGTATCTGATCCTACAAAATGGTATGCTAATAATTGTATATTTAAAACAGATGGTTTAAAATATAAATATAAAGAATTTTTAGCTGAAGGTGATAAAACAATTATGATATTTAAACAATTTATAATTGCCTCGCTAAACTTTATGAAAAAAGAGGGTAAAACTATGGATGATGTAGAATTTTTCTTTAATCCAAGAGATTTTCCAGTTTTAAAAGAAGATTTTGGAGAACCATATGAACAAATTTTTCCTACTAAAAAAATTGAAGAAGAATATAGACATGAAACTTATACACCTATTTTATCGCAATCAAGCAATAATAAATATCATGATATAGATATACCAACACAAGATGATATATTAAGAATTACTACAAATATATTCCCAGACAGTTGCAATAATCCATATAATCCATCTCCTAATTTTGAATTAGATTTCGATAAAAAACAATCTAGATGTATTTTTAGAGGTTCTGCTACAGGTTGTGGGAACAACAGAAAAACTAATATGAGAATAGAGGCAGCATTAATGTCATATGAACTTGAAAAAGAAGGGACATTTAAAAATGCTTCTGATCAAGATATCTTAGATATTAAATTAACGAGTTGGAATAAAAAACCAAAAATATATAATAAAGAATTTAGTCAAATTAATCCAAAAGATTATCCAGATGATTTTAAAGTTGGCGATGAGAATAGGGTTGGAACTGATATACAATCTAAATATAAATATATATTAAATATTGATGGACATGTTAAAGCTTTTAGATTAGGTAATGAATTTAGAATGGGTTCTGTTGTATTAATTGTTAAATCACCATATACATTATGGTTTATGGATAAACTAGAAGATGAAGTTAATTGTATATTTATTAATGAAGATTTAAGTAATCTTCAAGAAAGATTGAGATGGTGCATAAAAAATGATGAAAAATGTAAACAAATAGCTAAATCTGGTATGGAATTTTATGAAAGATATTTGACAAAAGAACCAACATTTAATTATTTTAACGATTTAGTATCAAATCTAGGTAAAATTAGGAAACCACCGGTTTTTAAAATGAGTGAAAATAAATTAAATTTAATAGTAGCTTTCAGAGATCCAAAAAATGATGATGGTTCTAGAAAAACTCAATTAGATGTTTTTATTCAACAAATGATTGCTATATTTGAAGGTAGAACTGATTATCATATATATATAGTTCAACAAGAAGGCGACCGCGATGATTATGATGAATTGCCTCAGGATTTTAAACAAGATAATTCTAAAATGGCTAAATTTAATTTAGGTAGATTAAAGAACATTGGATTTGAAATAGCAAATAAAGAAAATGAAGGCAATAGTAAACCTTATTATGTTCTAACAGATGTAGATTTATTACCAAGTCAAGGGTTAATTAAGGATTACCTAGAATATCCAGAAACACCAATTCATCTTGGTAGCATGGGGACAAGATATGACGATGGAAAAAGTGTAGCATTTTTAGGAGGTGCTTTATCAGTAAATAGTAAAGATTTTACGGAAACAAATGGATATCCTAATAATTTCTGGGGTTGGGGAGGTGAAGATAATGCTTTATTTAGAAGATTAAAAGATAATAATATTAAAATTAATAAACCAGATGAACCAGTTATAGATATAGAAGATAAAACTATGGATGAAAAGTTTGAAGATTTAGAAAAAAATAAATATAAAATTGAATTAAAAAATGAAAGATTAAGACAGGATAAAAAAGATTGGAAGGAAAATGGTTTAAGTACATTAAAAGGTTCATATAACATTGTTTCTAAAGAAAGGCAAAATGAAGTATCAGAAATAAATGTATTCTTAAATATTACTGATAAAGATAAAGAAGATATCGAAGAAATTAAAATTACTGATTTTAAGGTTGGAACCAAGGTTACTTGGGAGATGTTTGGTAAAACAAAATGTGGAATAATTAGCAAGATTGATCCAAAATCTAACAAAAACATAAGTGTAAAAGAACATAGAGGAGGAACTAGAGAAATTGCATTTTATAAGTTAGTTATTATTACTGATAAAGAATATAAGGATTGTATTGATCCACCTAAAGATGAGTTAGAAGAAATTATTCAGAGTGTTGAACCACCTGTTGTAGTAGAAGTCCCAGAAGAATTACCATCAGATAAACCACCATCAGATAAATCACCATCAGGTAAACCATCTCCCGTAATTGGAACAGGTTCTGAAGTCCAATGGACTGATAAGACTGGTAAAGTATTAACTGGTAAAATTGAGAAAACATCAAATAAAACATATACAATATGTTGTAAACCGAACGGAACTAGATATAGAATACAAAAAAATGATGTTAAATTATTAGAAACACCTGAAGCAGAAGAAGCACCTGCAGAAGCAGTAGCACCAGTAGAAGCAGAAGCACTAGTAGAAGCAGTAGCACCAGTAGAAGAAGTAGCACCAGTAGAAGCAGTAGCTGAAGCACCAGTAGAAGCACCTGTTGAAGCACCTGCCGGAGATCCCGCTCCAGAAGAGATTGGAACAGGTTCAGAAGTTCAATGGATTGATAAGGCTGGTAAAGTATTAACTGGAAAAATTGAGAAAACATCTAAAAAAACATATACTATATGTTGTAAACCGAATGGCACCAGATATAGAATTAAAAAAAATATAGTTAAGTTAAAAAGTTAAATTAGATTAAATTAGATAGTTTTAGAGCTCGAATCATTCTGGTTACACCAATTCCACCACCAGAACGAGGGAAGAAATCTAGTTTTAGAAATTCTTCTAATTCATTATTAACTCTTTCTTCTCCAAAATTATCGTATAACATCTTTGCATACTCGCCATCTGAAATAGTTAAGAAAGTATTCCTCATATCTTCTGGATTTGTGCTTCTTTCTGCAGAACCAATTGTTTCAATACCATGTAAGATTACATCAATTTTATTAGCATGTTTCTTTGATTCATGTAATTGCATATTCCAAAACGGAGAAGTTCTCTCTGGGAAGTTATTAATAAAATGTACGGGTCCATCATCTTCATTTAATTGTTCTTCGTGTTCGTTTTCTAATACTTCTACATTATATTTTTCAGCAATATCATTGTAATCTGTTGATGGATAATCTTTATTTTCATAATGTTTATTAAATCCTAAATGATCTAATAATTCATCTTCTAATTTCTTTAATTCTTCCATACCCCCATGCATCTCAAATTCAAACATAGGGAAAATTTTATCATGGCGACCAGGAATTGGATTTTTCTCATTTCTATAAGATGTACTAACACAGAAAAATCCTTTCTCGTCTGGATTTGTTAAAAGATAATGCTCTAACCACATTTGTCCTGTTTGTGGTAATGGCCATACTTTATTTTCATAATTATATGTTGCCATCGTAGTCGGATCTTCACAAGCTGCTAAAATACTTAGTTTAGATTGTGGATGGACTTCAACAAATCCCTTATTCTGAAAGAATTCTCTCATCTTATTAATTGCATTCTGAAAATCTCTACAATTTCTGGTTTCGCTCATTTTTATAATATATATTTGTTAATCTTTAAATACTATATTATTCATGGGAGGATGTTGAATACCTGAAAATAACTGTTGTGAAGAAAAATATATAGTTATTACAAAAGGTGATAAGGGTGAAAAAGGTTGTAAAGGATTAAAAGGAAGCAAAGGTCAGATAGGTGAACAAGGCGAACAAGGCGAGAAAGGTCAGAAAGGTATAAAAGGTCAGAAAGGTACAAAGGTGATAGACAAGATATGGTATATAGAAGTGATGACTATACATCATTTCAATTATTAAGTACTAATCCAAAATCATATGGTGGTAAATTAATACAAGATTTTGAAATAGACACAGCCTTGGTAGATACAACTATTTCTTTAACAGGCAGAAAATTTGGCTATTTAACTTGGAATACTAGTATAGAAGAATTATCAGAAGGAGATTATATAGTTATAGAAATAGTGGCAACAGATAGTGAAAGTGATTTTTGCTGCTTTAAATATTATTGAAGAAGGTGTAACATTTTCAGAAGGTATACCACAAGACATTAGTCAACAATTTATTAATGTTGATGCATATGTTTAAATTGTTTATATAAGTTTTAGATTTTATTATATTATAATATAACAATATTATATAATGGGGAGATTTGGTTTAGATCTATCATCTGTAATTGCTTTAGGATTTACAAAGACTTTAAATAATGTAAATAATTACCAATTTAATGAAACAGAAGTTTCTAAAATAAGATTATTATTAAATAATGATTTAGATTTAAAAGGAGAAAAAGGTTATAGAGGTGAATCGGGTTCTAAGGGTTCTAAGGGTGAAACTTTAAAAGGAGAAAAAGGTTATAGAGGTGAATCGGGTTCTAAGGGTTCTAAGGGTGAAACTTCAGAATGCCTTGAATCTAGAGATTTAGATATATATAATTACACACCTTCATCTAGTGGTAATTATAATATTAATTCAGAAGATTGTAAATGTAAGCATTCGCCTTATATAATACCTTTTGAAAATGATGAAAATAATAGAGATTCAATAATCTTAGATAATACTAGAAATATATTTACTATTAAAGAAAAAGCAGTATATTATATAGAATGTTCAATTAATTGTGATTATCTAGATACTTATCAAGACTTTGATGCTTTTATAATGTTATATACTATAGATAAAAAAGGTAACCTTAATTCACTAGAAGATACTTTATATGAACAGAGGCTTAATTCAAGAAATAATAATGAAAATGTAAGTAATACAGGGGTAATTAAATTAATAACACAAAGGACCCTAGAAATTGATCAAAAAATATGTATAGGTGTATGGTTTAATAATTTAGCATTTTTTATTGGAAAGGAAAAACCCCCTAGTTTATATATTTTATCTGAAAATTCTAGTTTAAAATTTCAAGTTCTTACAAATAATTTTAATGTAGGAATTCAAGGTAAAAAGGGTGAACGAGGTTTAATTGGTGAAAGAGGTTTAGATGGAATATTAAGTGAACCTAGAGAAATGATAACATTTAATTGTAATATATTAAATAATATTTCAATTAATCATGAATCACATAATAGTATTGATAATTACTATACATTTGAATTAAGTAGAATTGAAGAAAATTTAAGAAATCATATATTTATAGATGAACAAGATAATAGAAAATTAATAGTTAATGAAGAAGGTTGGTATTATATAGAAATATCATTATATGTTGAAATAATTGCAAGAACACAAGATTTTCAGATTCATACAATATTAAATAAATATGATGAAACTTCTGGAGAATTTATACCTTTAAATGATACTTTAAGTATTCAAAGAGTATCTTATAGAGGTAAAAGAATATATATGGTAAAATTAATTACAAATAAAAGGTGGAATTATAATGATAAATATAATATAGGTATATGGTTAGAAGATTTATCATTTAATTTAGATGATATTATAGATAATCATCCAATAATAAATATTATTAAAGACAAATCTAGTATTTTAATTCAAACATTAACAAATAATTTTAGTGTAGGTATTCAAGGGGAATCTGGAGAACAAGGTGAAAAGGGTGTTAGAGGTATAGCAGGACCTCCAGGTCTATTACAGCATGCTATATTTAATAGTGGAGATGATAGTAAAAACTTAGATATAAATAATAATAATAATAATATATGGTATAAAAACTGGGATAATCCTATATATAAAGATGGAGAGTTCTTACAACATGATATACAAGGGGAAATAATACATGATATTGTAGATGGAGGGCTATTACATGATAACTTATTAATAAAATATTGTACTATTAGTCAAGCTATTGATATATCAAATAATTTGGAAAATTGTATAGGATTTTCGTATTATTTTCAAGGTGATAATATATTACCATATGCTTTTATAAAATGTTACTTTAAAACACATAATAATGGAATTGGTAATCATGATTTAAGTAATACAGAAAATTGGACAAGTCATGTGAAAATCTATAAAAATATAAGTAATTATATTACTATTAAAACGTCTGGATATTATTTAATAAATTACACGGTATTATTTAATTGTTTTCAAGGTGGTTTTTTTGATATTTTTCATGGCATTTATAATTATGCAAATGGTACTCATGATATTATAGATAATACGATGAAGAATGCTTTTAGTAAGAGAACTGATACAGCAAAAATTATATGTTCTTCTTCGCCAATGATATATTTAGAAGAAGGTATGAATATTGCAATAGGTTTTACTTTAGGAGATGTTAAAGTAATTGATGATTCTTTAAATAATATTAAATTAATTAGTAATTCTGAATCTAAATTAGCGATTACAAAAATGACTGTTGATTTTACTGAAGGGGATAATAATTTCAAAGGTTTAAAGGGTGAACATGGCACTAATGGAGCTGAGGGACAAAAAGGTGAACATGGCACTAATGGAGCTGAGGGACAAAAAGGTGAACATGGCACTAATGGCACTAATGGCATTAATGGCTCTAATGGCACTAATGGCACTAATGGCACTAATGGCACTAATGGCACTAATGGCACTAATGGCTCTGATGGAGAAAAGGGGGAAAAAGGTGACTCTAGTGGATTAAATAATCAACCTGGCGATAAAGGTCAAAAAGGGGAACCTGGCACTAATGGCACTAATGGAGATGAGGGACAAAAAGGTGAACATGGCACTAATGGAGCTGAGGGACAAAAAGGTGAACATGGCACTAATGGAGAAAAGGGAGAAAAAGGCGACTCTAGTGGATTAAATAATCAACCTGGCGATAAAGGTCAAAAAGGTGAACCTGGCAATAATGGAAATGATGGCACTAATGGCACTAATGGCACTAATGGCACTAATGGCACTAATGGCTCTGATGGAGAAAAGGGGGAAAAAGGTGATGATTGTATTTGTAATAATAATACATCTACATTTAGCCATGTAATAGCAAATAAATCTTTAGTAGCACATAATTTTAATGCAGAATGCATAGTTGAAGATGCATGGACATATTTTGGAGTTCACGATACACAAGGTAATATGATCCCTGGTACTTTTGAACATTTACATATAGAATTTATACCAAATAATACTACAATAGAATTTGAATTAAATTGTTATGTATCAGATCTAAATAATATAAGTACTGGCGATGGATATGAGGCAATATTAGCTCGTCTTGTTGATCCATCTGCATCTGACACAGATTTTTCTCAACATGTTCTACATCAGCTTGATAATTTTCAAGAAGTATATATTCAATCTAATCCAAATACATATCAGTTTGTAACTGATAGAAATTTGTCTGGAAATTTTACTAGTAGTATTACTATAAAATGGCAATTACATTTCCCTACGTCAACCCACTCGACAACTTATACAATTGCTCCACAAATAAGATGTAATAATGGAGGGAGTTGTAAAATAAAATTTGGAAATACTTTTGGTTTACAATTTCACCCTATAATATTTAAAGCTACTACATTTGAAAATACTTATAATACTGTATTATCTGGTGGACCAAATGGTTATTCAGATATACTTACAGTTTGTAATGGTGAATTGAAAAATACTTAAAAATGGGAGAATTATTATATTAAATGCATATAAATGTAATTAATTTAGATATATCAAAAGATAGATTAAAACATATAAATGATGAATGCTTAAAAAATAATATCAAATATAATAGATTTCCAGCTATAAATGGATCAACATATCTTTTAAATGATATTGAATCCGATTATTTATCAAATGTATGTTATAATATTGATGAAAATAAAGGAACACTAGGATGTTTTCTTTCACATATTAAATTATTAGAAAAATTTAAAGAGACTGATGATGAATATATGATCGTTTGTGAAGATGATATAATATTTAATCTAGATTTTATACATATAACAGAAAAGTTAATTGATATTATAAAAGATTATGGATTTATAAATTTATACAGTGATTTTACTGAACCTGAAATTCTACATAATTTAGATAAAGAAATATATAAAATAGATAATAATTATACATTATATGATAATACTGAAACATGGGTTGGACAAGGGTGTGTTTGTTATATGATTAGTAAAGAATACTGTATTGATATCTTAAATAAATATTATAATAAAGAATGTAATGCTGCTATAGATTTTTTTTTTGTATGGTCTATGAAGAAACAATCATATATTTATCCACCTCTTGTAAAGTTGGGAAATTTTAATTCTCATAGAGAATATATAGATAATATGGATTATAGTAATATAAATAATAGTAATATAGATAATAGTAATATAATTCTTAACATAAAAAGTATGTTGAATATTAATAAAATCAAATGTTATATTATTAATTTAGAAAGATGTCCTAATAAAAAAGAAAATATGATAGATAGATTAATATATCCTTTAATTTCATATGAAATTATAAATGCTGTAGATAGTCGGAATATAAATGAAGAATATATGAAATATAATAATTATAGTATTTTAGAAGAATGGAAAGATCCTTCAAATAATAGAAAATTAACATTGGGTGAAATAGGTTGTTCACTTAGTCACTATAATATATATAAAACTATTCTAAAAAATAAAGATGAATATGCAATTATTCTAGAAGATGATGCTATCCTTGTTGATAATTTCTATGATAAAGTTAATACTATAATTAATAATTTAAAGAATATTGAAGACTGGGATATGTTATACTTAGGTAGAAAAAAAATAGATGATAAAGAAGAAATTGAAGTATATGAAAATATATATGAATCATCTTATTCCTATTGGTGTATAGGTTATATAGTTAATAAACGATTTTGTGAAAAAGTTACATCTGATATAGGTTTTTTAAGAAATATTATACCAATTGATGAATACTTACCATTAATTGGAAATATATCACCATATACTAAATATAAAGATAATTATGATGCTAATATTAAAATTTTAACATTAAAAGATAATTTAGTATATCCAGAACCAGATGCTTTTCAACATAGTGATACAGAAATTATGACGTTTTTACCAAATAAGAATAAAGGTTTATTTAAAATACTAACTGTAGCTACTGATAATAATGAACCATTACAAAGATTTGAAAAATCTTGTAATATCCATAATTTAAACTATAAAGTTTTAGGGTTAGATAAAGAATGGACTGGTGGAAATATGTCTCAAGGTCCAGGTGGAGGTATGAAGTTAAATCTATTAAAAGAAGAATTAAAAGGTTATAAGGATGAAGATATTATACTATTTAGTGATAGTTATGATGTTATATTTTTATCGTATGAAGAAGAAATATATGATAAATATTTAGGATTTAACACAAATATGTTATTCTCTGCAGAAAAAGCATGTTGGCCTGATGTAAATATGAAATTACATTTTAATTCAGATTCTCCATATAGATATTTAAATAGTGGTGGATTTATGGGTAATGTTAAAAGTATTAAAATGCTAATTAATTATGAATTTGCAGACACTTATGATGATCAATTATTAATGCAAAAAAATTGTGTTAAGTATAAAGATATCTTAAATATTAAATTAGATACAAGGTGTAATATATTTCAGACTAGTTCAAATAATACAAATGATATTGATATCTTATATGGTGAAAATAGAATTAGAAATAATATGTTTAATACTACACCATGTCATTATCATGGTAATGGTGGTATGTTAGAAAAAATAAGACATAATAATATATGCAATTATTTACTAATGGAATGGAATAATATATATGATTATATATCTCCTAAATTAGAATTATCTTTAACTAAAACTATATATATATTTGTAAATGTTATAGGTAATAATACTTTATTTTATAACAACCTTAAAGCATTGGATTATCCAAAAAGTAATATAATAATTCATATAAATACAAATTATTCAAATAAATATATTAATGATTTAAATATATATAATAAATTTATTATAACAAATCATGATGAACCTAGTGCAAGAAAAGAATCAATGAAGAAATGTTTAGAATATAATTGTGATTATTATTTAAATTATGATAATTATTGCATAATTAATGATACTTCATTAATTAGTAAATTAATTAGTTATGATAAGAATATTGTTTCACCATTAATTACTATTAGAGGTGGATTATTTAGCAATCACTGGGGGTTAGTAGATAAAAATGGATGGTATGAAAAATCTTTTAATTATATGAATATAATCAATCATGAACATAAAGGTTGTTGGAATTCTGTATATATTAATAATATATATCTAATAAAATCAGATATATTAGAAAATATAATAGAATACTATACTATTAATTATAATCCTAATAAAGGTCATGATATGGCATTGTGTGAAAATTTAAGAAAAAATAATTATTACATGTATACATGTAATGAAGAAGTATATGGTTATTTATTAAGCGATGAAGATATTCATGATGATGTATTAACAGATGATGAAATAACTGTTAAGGATTATATTAAAAACAAAAATGTTTGGAAAAATAAATATCTTCATAAAGACTTTGGAAAAAATATTAAAGAACCAACAGCAGATGTTTTGCAATTTCCAATAGTTAATGAACAATTTTGTAAAGAAATAATACAGATTACTGAATCATATGGTAAATGGTCTGGTGCTACGAACGAAGATTCAAGAATTGGTCACGAAAATATTCCTAGTAATGATATTCATCTTACAGAAATAAATATGGATAAAATGTGGGAAGAATTTATACATGATAATATAGCTCCACTAGTTTCAAATCATTGGGGATCATATAAAACAAAAGGTATTAATATAGCATTTGTTATAAAATACGATAGTGAAAAATACTATAAATTAGAACCACACCACGATGCTTCATCATATACTTTAAATATATGTTTAAATGATGATTTTAAAGGAGGAGGTGTTAATTTTATTAAAAAAGGCAAAGTAGAACATATTAAATATCATGGTTTAATACATCCAGGAAGGGTTACACATTATCATGAAGGTTTACCAGTTGAAGAAGGAATTAAATATATAATGGTTTCATTTATAGACTAATTAAATAATCCTATATTTTTTGTATTCTTTATAACTGTTAATTCAAACTCAAATGTATTATTTAAATTCTGTGAATCATATATTGTATTATATACTGGATCCTCTAATACTATATCTAATCTATCTAGCGATATAGGTAAAAAATAATTTTGTTTCTCATTACAACAGTTTGGTTCATAATATTTATTTTCACCAAAACATACATCTAATGGTATTCTATCTATAATATGTTTTCCACAAGGTGTATCTATACATGCTATTCTTGGTATCTGATTAATTACTAGATCGACATATGGTGTTGACATATCTATAACTATATCTGATTTATAGAATTTATATCCAGTTTCTTTGCATGGGTAAAATCCCATATATCTAGCTAATATTTTTGTTTTTTCATTATAATCCCAACATATCTCAAATACTACAGATTTTTTTGAACATATAGTAAATTGTAGTGTTATACAATTATATGTTATGTTTAAGTGTTTATTAAAATCCATTGAATTATTTAAATATTTAAATAAACTTTCTGGACTATACATACCTTTTTGTAAATTAACAACTATTACATTACCGTCTATATTATAAACAAATACACAATTATTATTATTTATATTATATGATGAATTTGGTATAATTGCTTTAATTAATTTAAAACCTATTACATTATGTATTATACCCATACCTAATCCACCAATACCTTGATCATCACTATTAGTAAATAAATATGTTATTTTATTTGGATTATTAGTATCTTTTATACAATTACAATTATCTTTATTATAATTAATAGAGTCTACTGCTATCCTCATTGTATGATAGTCTTTATTAAATAATGAAGATTTATTTAATCTATCTAATAATAAAGTATCATTATTTAATTTATTATATTTCATAAATTTAGTTAATTTTACTAACAATGTTTTTATCAATCTATCTGTTTCATTTTGTTTATTAATTATATGTTTAATATTATTGTTATCATTTAAAATTATATCTTTTTCTTTACTTAAATATTTATAATATAAATAAGCAATAGTTAATAATAATGTAGATCCTATAGCACCATATATTTTATATTTATGATCTTCTATAATATCCATAACTAATATATATATATATATTAATTCTTTAATGTTAATTCAAACTCAAGGTTATGATTACCTTGTTGATTATCAAATAAATCTTGACAATTACCATATAATTTTATAGTTAATTTATCTAGTGTTATTGGAAAAAATAATTTACTATAATCTATTGTATTTCTATACCTAGGTTCATAATACTTTAAATCACCATATTCATTATCTAATGGAACTCTATCTATTATTCTTCTACCATATGAATTATGTTTACAAGCTATATAGGGTATCTCTTCTATAACAATATCTACATAATTGGATGCTAATTCTGCAACTATATTACCATATACATCAGTACTTGGTGTATTTTTTATATTAGTATAAAATCCCATTAAAGATGCCAAACATTTTGTTTTATCATTATAATCCCAACATATTTGAATATTGCTTGTAGATGTTATATGATATTTCCATAAATCTTCTATCCAAATAAATTTAATGTTACATGGATTTACAGTAGGTATACTAGTATTTAAATCACAGGGGGCACAATATTTTGATATTAAATCTATTGTATGTACAGTATCATCTCCTTCTTTTTTAAAAGCAAACATATTATTATCTTCCCGTATTGTATATGCTGTATTTGGTATTATTGCATTTACTAATCTAAATCCAATAACATCTGTATATTTATCAAAACCACCCGTATTGTTTTCTGATATACTATCAATATTTGATGAACTAAAATCTGTTAAATTTAAGTGATATACATAATCTGATGTATTAAAATCTACTGATTTTAATATTGTGCTCGTATCAACTAAAATATTTATAGTTTTATATTCACTATTATACAAATTATGCATATTAGGCATACTCTGCATATTAGGCATACTCTGCATATTAGGTCTATCAGGTATCCAGTTATTATTTATTAATTCTCCATAATTTTCTTCTGAACTACTAATATCTGATTCTGAACCAGAATCAGAACTAGAATCATCTATGACTAAATTATTCATATTTATATATAATAATCTATAATATTTAAATTTAAATTTAACGAAATTATTTAAGATTGAATTTTTTTTTATATTTTTTTATACTGTCGCGTAATGTTGGTTCTCCCCATAAAATGTATCTTGATAGGGAGCCAGCACTCATATAATCATTCCAATTTTCTCTTTTTTTATGTCTTTTAAGATATCTTTGTTTTCTTTCTGGATCTTTATGTTTTGTATAATCTGACATACCTGCTGCTCCAAAATGTGTTGTTTTTATTTTATCTTTGCCATTATAAAATATTGCCATATACTTTTTTTCAGATTTTGTTGATGGTTTAAATATTACTTTGATTTTTTCCTTTTTCATTGTTTTTTTTGTCATTATTTTCAATTATTATATATATTTATAATTATTTAAATTTTACATTATATTTTTTTGTTATTTATTTATAATATTTTCTAGTTGGTCCACCCATTATATATGAATACATTCTTGCTCTAGCCCAACTTTCTGCTGTTTGATTAGGCCTTGAACCACTTGAATAATAAGCACCTCTACCTTTTTTTAAAACAGCCATTAAAGCTTTTTTAGGTATACCTGTTTTTTTAGAAATTTCATGTAATTTTGTAATATTTCCATATTTATCTTTGAACTTTTTAGTCCAACTACTCTTTTTATTTTTATAACTTTTTAACTTTTGTCTGTCTATATATTTTTTCTTTTTATATGATTTTTTTGCTGTCTTTATATTTTTTATTTGTTTCTTTTTATCTTTATAAGATAACCCCTTTGTATATTTTTTAGGTATCATATATTATAATATATATATATATAATATATTATAATATATATGGATACTTTTGATATAGTATTAATTAATATAATAAATTATATGGGTGGGATTTTACTGGAATCGGTATATTCTTTAAATTTAAGAATTCTATATTAATTAAATCAGCGAGTAAAGATGACTTAAATAAATTATATGGAAATGAATTAGCTAGAAATGTAGCATCTATAGAAGAAGGAAATTATATGGCCCCACAAGTTGTTCATTCTGTTCAACCTGTTGTCCGTTGTCCCTTCTGCACCACCTTTAAGGGAAATAAAAATAACAACTGAATAATTAATATATTAATAGTTCTATTTAATATTCAAAAGAACGACATTCTTCACAACTATTTATACAATTATTATTTGTTTCAATTGCTAAACATTTAGATATTGTTATATCTGGTTTTAATATATATCCAGCATAGTTTTCTAATTCTTTTGTTAAATCTAATATAAACGTAAACCTTTTACCCTTTCCTAATTCTTGTGTTTGAATTATAAATGATTTCATATCTGTTGATATTCCTACATTATCCTCAATACTTTCTTCTGTATATGGTACTACTTGACTTCCTTCACTATTAGCAAAAAAAGATATATTCATATCATTATAAAATTCTTCTAATATAGATGAAGCAGGGTAAGACCATGGATTAAACTTCATATAATTAGCTCTAAGTAAACTTATAATTGTGTTATTTTTAATAATATCAACATCATTCTCATCTGTCATTTTAATAATTTTCAAAAAACCTTCATCATATTTAAAATATATTGAATATTCACATAATCTTTTTAGACTATTTGGTAATATTTCACATAAAATAGGTTCTAATTTCATTTTTATTTCACGAGGTTCTCCAGCTAAATACCATATTGTTTTACTAACATCTAGTTGTTCAGGTGAAATGTTTTGTTCTGATGATCTAGATAAAACTATATCTTCAGAATGTCCCCATTCTCCATGGGATTTAACAGAACCAAATGAATCTATATTATCATCATCAAAATTTGGTTCGGGTGTTACTGGTCTCATTTGTTCACCATGGGATTTAGCAGAATCAAAACTATCATCATAAAAATTTTGTTCAGGTGCTACTGGTCTCATTTGTTCACCGTGGGATTTAGCAGAATCAAAACTATCATCAAAATTGCGGAATGTAATTGGTATTGCTTGTTTTCCTAATTCTTCTAACTTTAATTTTGCTTTTCTTTCAAATTCGTCTTCTTTTAATTTTTGTTTCATGTTTGGACTATTTTTCCACATTTGTAATTGTTTTTCTCTATCGCTATCTATTGGTAATGGTGAAGGAGTAATAATTTTTTTTTTTTTTGTTTTCTTTGAACTAACTTTATCGGTTTCCCATGGCCACTTCCAACCTCCTTTTTGTTTAGATCTTTTCTTTTTATGTGTATATTTTTTTTTCATATAATATATAAAATATTATTAATTTGAATATTATAAAAATAATATTTTATATTTATTATGACGTTTTTAGTTGTTGAATCTCCTGCTAAAGCTAAGAAAATACAAACCTTTTTTAAGGATAATAAAACTATTGTTAAATCATCTTTTGGACACATATGCAATTTAGATACTAAGAAATTAGATGAAATGTTAGATAATGGATTTACACCAATATATATCAATGATCCTAAGAAAAGAGATGTAATTAAAACTTTAAAATCAATAAAAGATAAAAAGGTTTTATTAGCTGCTGATGATGATAGAGAAGGTGATGCTATCGCATGGCATACAGGTAATTTGTTTAAATTAGATTATTCACAATGTAATAGAATTAAATTTAATGAGATATCAAAAAAGGCTATTTTGAATGCTATTAAAAATCCTACAAAACTTGATATGGATTCTGTAAATGCACAACGCGCTAGACAATTAATTGATCTAATGATTGGTTATAAATTAAGTCCTCTATTATGGAAAAATGTAAAAACTGATAAAATGGGATTATCTGCAGGGAGAGTTCAAAGTTGTCTTTTGAATATGTTAAATAATAAACATTTAGATATTGAAAAATACTTAAAAAATCCAAAATATTCTCGTATTTTAACAGGTTCTTTTACAGATGATATTGAAGCTGATTTTAAATTTATAGATAAAAATATTACAAATGAAAATGTTAAAGAAATTTTAGATTCTTTTATAAAGGATAAACAATTTTTGATTGAAAATAATGTTAAAAAAGAAGAAAAAGTATATCCAAATTCACCATTAATTACATCAACACTACAACAGACTGCTCAAAAAGAATTAGGGTTTCCAGTTAAAATGACAATGAATATTGCTCAAAAATTATATGATAATGGTAAAATTACATATATGAGAACAGATTCAACATTTATTTCAGATGATTGGAAAGTTACTCTAAAAGATAAAATTGACCGAGATTTTGGAACTGATTATTATAATAATAGAAAATCAAAAAAAGTTAAAGGTGCACAAGAAGCCCACGAAGCTATTCGTCCAACCGATATTAATGTTAGTCTTAGTGATAAATATGAAGATGTAGATATTAAATTATATGAGCTTATTAAGAAGAAAACAATTATTTCGCATATGAAACCCGCTATATATGATACATTAACATTAACTATTGGAAATAATAATATAAATAAATATGGTAATTATGAAACTAAAATTAAATCTTTAAAATTTGATGGATATCTAAAATATTCTAATCCTAATAAAGAAGTCATTGATTTAAAAAAATACGAAAAATTAACTAAAATTAATTTATTAACTGCTAAATTTAAAAGTAAGGAGACTGAACCACCTAGTTTATATAATGAATCATCTATTGTTAAAAAACTAGAAACTTCTGGTGTAGGTCGTCCATCTACATATGCTACATTAGTAGATACACTTTATAAAAGAACTTATACAGAATTAAATAATACAAAAGAAATTGAAAAAGTTTGTAATATTATTCAATTAACAGAAAATAATGAAATTACAGAATATGAAGAAGAATATAAAGTTCCTCCTCAAAAAAATAAATTAGTTGTAACTGAATTGGGGAAATTAGTTTTAGATTATCTAAAGATTCATTTTCAGAATATACTAGATGAAGGATATACATCAAAAGTTGAAACAGATCTTGATTTAATTAGTCAGGGAAAAATCGAATGGCAAACTGTTATTAAAAAGGTTTATGATTCTATTATGCCTATTGTTATTAGAGAATTAGGTCCGATTAAAAGTTCAAAAGGAAATACATTATTTACACATAAAAAAAAAGATATTACACTTCATAAAGGTAATTATGGAGACTATATTAAATACAATGGAAAAAATCATAGTATAGGTAGTTATTTATCATATAAAAAGATTAAGAAAGAGGATTTACAATTAGAGGATTGTTTAGAAATAATCCAATATCCTAAGGTAATGGGTAAACATGATAATAAACTAATTGAAATTATTATTGGAAAATTTGGATATTGTTTAAGATATGATAAAAAATTTAAAAAGATATCACAAGATAAAAGTTTATGGACTAAAGAATATTGTATTAGATTAGTTAGTTAAACATATATATATTATAATATAATATATAAATGAATTTCAATAATTTACCTGGTGAAATTAAAAGTAAAATATATAAAATAAATAGAGATATAGATAAACATGAAAAATTATTAAAAAAATGTTTTAGTGAATTAGATTCTATTAAATTTCATGCTGTGCAATACATGGATTGGGTAATAGACTGTGTGGGTATATCTGTTTGGGAACATTTAAATGATTATGAAGATTGGACGAATTTAGAATTTAGAGATAAAATAGAACGAAAATATTTTTTATCCAAACATAATTTAGTTAAAATATTAATAAAAACAACTCATTTACAAGAAACCCAAATTATTATAAATTATTAATAGAAATAACTTATTTACAATAATATGGTTTTAATCCTGGTTTATCACAACCATAGCCATCATTCTGTCCTGGGTGCGGTGCAGTAGGGTCATATGATGGATCAGTATGACATTCTCCACATGGTCCTCCACAAATACCTGGTGGACAATCTGTTCCTGGATTAAATGGTCTACCTGGGGAATTTTTCATAAATTCAAAATTCATGAACATGCGTCCAACTACTAATCCCAAAATAAAACAACCTAAACATAATAACATATTATTATTTACTTTCATTATAATATATATATAGATAAAAAAATTTAAATATATAGTAATTATGGGTTGGTGGATAATATGTCATTTCTATAAATAATTTACGTATAAATTTAAATAATTTAAAGTATAATAAAGTATAATATGTATATGAATACTATCCAAGATATTCCTGGTAATGATTTACAAGTTTTTAAAGAAGAAGTTAAAACTTGGTTACAGTTAGATCAGGAAATACAAGAACATGAAAAAGTTATTAAAGAATTAAAAAAAAAAAGAAATAAAGAATTAGAACCAAGTATAACTACATTTATGGTTAAACATAATATTAGTGATATAAATGCTGGTCAAGGTAAAATTAAATGTGCACCTAGAAATACAAAACAAACTTTAAATAAAGGTTATATTGAAGAAAATCTAAAAAAAGTTATTAAAGATGATTCAGTTATTGAACAAGCTATGAGTAATATATTAAATAACAGAGAAGTCAAAACAACATATAAATTACAAGTTGCTAAAAATAAATAAATTATTAAATACTTGGAATATATTGCCATTGTAATTCCTGACATATTTTCTTCCAAATTCTATCTTGCTGTTGTAATTTTTCTCTACTTTTTAAAAGAGGGAAATATTTCAATAACTCATCTAATTCTAATAATTCACAAAATTTATGTAAAACATAAGAATATGATAAGAAATTTTTTCTTTCTTCTGGACAATGTTTCATAAATGGTGTTTGTATTTCTTTAAACATATTTCTTAATAATTCCTCATGTTGAGGTAATAATGAAGGAGCTTTATTTCCTGTTATAATATTTATTATGTTTGGTATATGTTCATAAAATTTATTATGTTTTAATTTTTTTAATATTTCTCTAATTTGTTTATTCGTTATTTTACTTATATCTATATGTTTATTTTTTTGTAATTCTTTTAAGACATCTGTATAAACATTCATAGGAATATCAGTAGTTTCTTTTGCTTGAAATTGTGCAAGCCATTCATTAAAATGATTAATGCGTTTATAAGCGAAATAACTAATTTCTCTTGGTGTTTCTTTATAAGATATCTTTTCATTATTCATTAATATTTTATCAGTATATCCACAATATTCGCATAAAATTTCACTTTCTTGTAATTTATATATCATACTGTTTTTACATTGAATACATATATGCATCATATCTTCTGTATCTTCAAAATTACTATTTATATACTCATCATCTACCTTTGAAAGATATGTTGATATTATATTTTCTGTTTTTTCATTTGTTTCATTATCTTTATCTTTGTCTTCACTTTTAAAAAAATCTAAAATATTATTTTTATTATTTGTTTTTTTGGTAGAAGCAGTAAATCCATTATTGTAGTATTCACTTAATATTAATCCATTATCTAAATAATATTCATGTTCTTCATCTTCATTATCAAAATTACTAATGATATCATTATGTATTACATCAATTGTTATCCTTGGATCTGTATGTTTCTTCTTTAATGGTTTATCTTTTATTGTAGACATTATTACTCTATTTTTAATATATCTTTAAATATACTTATATTTTAATTATTAATTACATTTATATAATGCAATTGGTTTATAGCACCAATTATTGTTTTTCTACTATTTTTTTTATTTTTTAATGTATTAATTAATGTATCCCATACTCTAATATATTTAAAATTATTTGTTATACCAATATTACTGGACTTAAGACCATTTAGATATTTAGAGTATGTCATTAATATTATATCGTTTATATTCTGTTTTTCACTATTTTTTTTAAAAAATGTAGCATAATCTAAAGATATCTTCCATGCTTCAGATTTATTGATATATTTAATAACTTCTTTTTCACGATTATCCACAAATGCTTTCATAATTATATATATTATAATCTCTATTTTATTTTTAAATATTATATATATATAAATGAATACTGAAATGCAGAATTTACACAGTTCTTGGATGAGAAATATGTTACAAATTATTAGTATTGGTTTAGTATTAATTGCTTATTTTAAAGAAAATAAAGAATTAACCGGACATATATTATTACCTATATATATTATACTTTTTGGAATAATTATAGGAATATATTCGACTTATTTTACATATTTTTCAGAAGATACATCAGATCATAAAACAATAAATGGATGGAAATATGTAAGTATTATATTATGTATTAGTTTAATATATATATGTGTTTATGTTATCAAAGTATTATAATGATTTAGTATATGGAACAGAATAATAACCACAAAATATACTATAATCATAATTGCCATTATTATATTTATTATAGTTTCTATCTGCTTTTTCAGGGTCTATAATAATATTATTTGAAGCATCTACATTAGATACTTCATTATCTCCTGCTTTATGACTCCATTTATTATTGCTATCTTGTCTATAAAAATGATAATCTATATTATCGCCTTTATTATCTATTACTAATGCTATTCTATAATTTGTACATTCTATTTCTTCATACATATCTTTTAGTTTCCTTATACCTAATAAAGCATAATCTTTTTTTACTTTATTTATGATATCATTACAATCATATTTATTAAATATATTACCGCTTAGTTCACCTGGTTGTAATTTCCCATTTCGTTCTCCTTCTTTTATAATTGTGTCAAATGCATATGAATAACAATTTGTAAGATCATGTTCTTTTTTTGATAAATTCCATTTTTCTGGTTCCCATTTAGGTTTATTACATTTATATGGATTCATTATATTTAAAAGAAATATAATAATTATATATATAAATGAAATTGATAAATTTAATATTTTATGCAATAAATATATTTTCTGTATTGGCTGGCAATAAAAATTGTGATGTATGCTTAGCTAGACAAAGGAATGGTGAGAATATAGCTTGTGGTAGTAATTGTATTACAGATAATACTTTAATTGATTACGATTGTCCTATACCATATGTAGATTGTAGTAATAATATTGCATGTCCCAAGGTTACGGAAATAACACATTGCTCTTTAGATGGTATTAATGGTTATACGACATATAGACTATCAATTGTATTAAAAGATACTAATAAGAATATATATGCTATATTTGGCGAACCATCACATACAATGTATATTCCACCTGCTTATCAAATAAAAGGCGCCTTTGGGACAAATATAGGGGGTGTTAGTGATGAAATATTAAGTATAAATCCTGATTCTTATTACGATTCTTGGTTAACTATTGGTTTTGTTAATGGAGACTTTAATAATAATTTAGGAACAATTGGTATTGATTTTGAAAATTGGGAGAAAGAAGCATTAACAGTAAATAATGGTGCTATATTTACTGTTAATCCTGAAGAAAGGTTAGGGGCAAATGAATATATTATTGGTCAATTAACAATTTTAGATAATATTCGAGAAAATGTAATAATTAATATTCAAGGTAAAAATTCAATGTATCTTGATTCAGGGTCTTGGAAATTATATGATTTAACTTTTGAATTATCTAAACCAGAAATTATTAATAATATCATACCATCTAATTGTGAAATATGGTTTGATGGTTGCAATACTTGCTTAATTGTAAATAATCGTCCATCAACATGTACAGAATTACCTTGTCCCTTTATTAATAATGAAGAACCTAATTGTTTAAGATTTATAGATGGCCATTAAATTAATATAATATATATATATATATGCCAATTTATAAAAAGGGGGGTGCTAAGGGTGATTGTAAGAAACCTAAAATTTGGAATCCAAATACAAAGAGATGTGTAAAAGATACTAAAGGTAATAGAAATAAGGGGGCAAAAACAGCAACACAAGATGTAATTGTTATTCAAGTTCCTGAACAAGGTAATTGTGGTAAAAAAACTCAAACAGGTGAAAAAGATCGTTGTACTAAGAATGGTAAATTTAGAAAAGATGAATGCAGTTTTAAAGACGGTAAATGCTCTAAAAAAACTAAAAAGCAATCTATAGCTCGTCAAGCACCAGCAGTAGCACCGGCAGTAGCACAAGCACCGATAGTAGCAGTAGCAGTAGCAGCACCTAAAAAAACATGCCCACAAGGTAAAATATTAAATCCTAAGACTAATAGATGTATAAATGATACACCTGCTAATAGAAAAAAAATTAGTATAGAAACAGTTAATAATGTTGAAGGATCCCATATTAATATTATGACAACCCAATGTTCTTCTTATTCAAATATAAAAGATGTAGATATATCTAAATTTAAGTTTATTGATATATCCAATAAACCTGACTCAGAAAAATGTTATTCTGAAGCTCAATTAAAATTGATGAGAGAAGCTTTAATTCCTGCTATTAAAGAAAAATACTCATTACCCCCTAATACAGAAGAATTAAATAAAATTGCTGATAAACAATTTAAAAATTTAGTTACAACTAAATTAGTATATGATGACCCTGTAACTAATAAACAAATAAGTTTATGTGAACAAAAATTTTTAAATAAAGGTTCATATGGTTCTGTTTATGAATTCTATAATGGTAATTATAAAGTAGCTGTTAAATATTTTAAAAATAAAAATGATAGTGAATTAAAGGTTATTCAGAAATTAAATAAACTTAAATTAGATTGTAAGACTATAAATGCTCGCGTTTTAGAACGAGGAAAGGGTGCTCACTTAGAAAAATATGCAATTATGGAAATTATGCACGGTGGTTTAAATAAAATGAATGGTAAATTAGATAGAAAAACAATTTGGAATGTTATTAAAGATATAGCATTACATCTAAAATGTTTAAATGATAATAAATTAGCTTATACAGATTTAAAAACAGCTAATGTATTATTTAAGTGTAAGAATAAAAAAGAAATTGATATATATTTGGGTGATTTAGGAAGTATTTGTAATCGCGGTCAAACTCATGTTAGCACCTGGATGCCTTGGGAAACATCTAGAGGATGGGTTCAAGGTGTAAAATGTAATGAACATACAATGGTTTGGCAAGTTGCTATTGTTTTCTTAGAACTTGTTAAATGGAGAAAATATACTATATTTAGTTGGCAAATAATTAAGGATTATAGTGCTGAAAATATAACTAGATATTTTAATGAAATTATAAGATTATATAAATTAGATACATTAGTTTTTAAAGATAATGAAAATAGCAAATTTAAAAATGCAGGTGAATTATTTAGAGGTATGGTTGAATTTAATCCTAAGAAAAGGTGTAAATTAATAGATATAACTACATCAATTAAATTATAATATTATATATACTATAATGGGATATAGAAATAAAAAGTCTCTTAAGAAAGATAAAAAGATTAATAAAAAAACATTAAGTAAGTTTAAAAATACAGGTTATGAAAATATTATTAAAGGTGGTGTAAATACCCCACCAAAAGCTATAGCACCACATAATTTAGTAGACCCAAGAGCCCATCAAAAATGTAAACATTGTAAACGGTGGATAAATCAAGGCCAAGATAAAAGTGCAGTATGTTCACAATATGAATGTCAATATTGTCCAATATGTATTAACCCTCAATCTCCAGATCAAGTATTTAACTCACCCAATCCAACATTATCTCTATCTCCTGAACCTGAACAACCTGTAGTTTCTCCAAGTTCAAGTGAACAACGTATTGTTTCTCCAAGTTCAAGTGAACAACATATTGTTTCTCCAAGTTCAAGTGAACAACCTGTAGTTTCTCCAAGTTCAAGTGAACAACATATTGTTTCTCCAAGTTCAAGTGAACAACATATTGTTTCTCCAAGTTCAAGTGAATCTCAATATGGTGATAGTGTTTATAGTTCTGCATCTAGTGATGAAAATGAAATTGAGAATATTGATGATTTTTTAGATCAAGTTATTTCAAAATTACAAGAAATACTTGATTTATAAAATTTTTAAATCTATTTATTTTTTTCATTTTTTTAAAATACATAAAAAAATATAATCTAAATATTAAAATGCCTAAAAACAAATGGAATATTTCACTTACAAAAGGTTCTCAAATAGCCTATGATAATATTATAAGTATATTAAAGACTAATAATAATATAATGGATATTGAAAGTCTTAAAAGATTATTAAATATTAAGACACAACACATTTGTATTTTAAATAATTCTAAAAAGAAGAATTTAGGCAATTTTATAAAAAAGAACTATGACAATGGTATGATAGATTTAATTGATAAATATTCAAATATAGGTATATATTTCAAAAATAATACTGTTATGGTAAAATATATGGAAGAAGAGTTTTCAGATTGGGATTTTATTGATGAATGTGAATATTCATAAATTTAACATTTTTATTGATTTTTCTTTTAGATCATTCATTGCTTTATTGTTATGTATAAATTTTCCAGATGGATTATAATCTTCTATAAATCTATAACTACCTGTCTCTTTTTTCGGTTTTTTCCGAACCTCTTTCTTTTCTTTATTCCAAGATATAAATATCCAATTATGTGTATATTCTTTAACTAATAAACCATTATTTTTTAATGCCCGAACAATATATTCTTGTAATTCACTTACATTATAAAGTGGAACACCTATAATAAATTGTGGTATTTGATATAAACATTCTGTTTTTCTATTTTCTGCATATAATTTAATACGGGTATGACATCTTAATAATATTTTATCAAATGTTTCATATTTTTTTAATTCTTTTCTTTTAGCAGAGTTATATAACTCATCGATATTTAATTGACTTGTCATTATGTATATATATTATGTATAATATTTTATGTATAATTTAACATATTATTATGAAATATATATTATGAATGATACATTATTAATAGGTGGAGGTGGTACTAAAGGTAATATATTAATAGGTGCATTAAAAGCATTATTAGATAAAGGTTTAATTAAAGAAGATTATAGTAATATAACAACATATGTTACGTGTTCTGTAGGTAGTATTATTGCTTTTTTAATGTGTTGTAATTTTACTCCAACAATGATTTCTAAATTATCAATTTCCTTAAATTATATAGAATTATTAGATTATGATGATATAGATATATTATTTAAAGAAAATGGTTTATTTAGTAATGATAAAATAATAAATATTGTGAGGAATATTTTATATACTTTATTTAAAATAAAAGACATCACTTTACTTAATTTTTTTAAATTGACTGGAAAAACATTTATCTGTAAAGTATATAATTTATCTGAATTTAAGGTTGAATATTTTTCCCATGAAAATAATCCAGATTTATCATTATGTGAATTAATTAAGATGACAACATGTATACCTATATTTTTCAAACCAATTAGATATAATAATAAATATTATGTAGATGGTGGTGTAAAGGGTAGTATGGTAGAATATAGTAATTATAATAATTACATTGGTTTATGTATTCACAATAAAAAACAAGTTACAGATGAAAATATTGATATTCAAAATATGAACCCTATAAATTATATTAAAAGAATATTAAAAGCATTGAGTAGTAATAATAATGATAAATATCCTCCAAAAATTATATGTGTCTACAATGACCAAGGGGAAGTATTAGATTTTGATATTAATAACAATAAGAAAACGAATGATATTAAAATTGGATATAAAATTGCAATTGATCATATAGAAGAATATGGTTTAGATATTAGGGATTAAACCCCCAAAGTAATCTATCTAATTTATACTGATCTATTTTATTTGATTTTACTTTTTTATTTTAGGGATATTATCTTCTATAGTATCCTCTCTACCCATATATTTGCATATAATATCATAATAATCTGATTTATTATTTATATTATGTATACTTGAGGTTGATCCACACCCTGTTGACATATATATATCTAATATACGCTGTTTTGATAATTTAGAATCATTTATAGATATACTACCTCTATTTATTTTTTTATCTAAAGATATAACAGCTTTTAATATATTTTCATTTAATTCTTTTACTAAATTATTTTCTGATACCTTCCTTATAGCAAACTTTGAACCATAGTATTTTTTTTCACTATTGCTATTACTATAATCAACATATACACCATCATCTATTACCTCTTTTCTAAAATTCTTTTTGGCTTCTCTAAATTCTTTTCTTCTTTCATTATTAATTTTCATTTTTTCATAGTCTTTAACTTTTTTCTTATTTTTACGAACTTCTTTAATATTATTAAGTTTCTTATTCATTTCATTAACAGAATAATTAATTGGATATAATAAATTTGATGGAATATATAAGATATTATCATTAACATTAAATTTTACTTTTTTCATTTTTCTTGGTCCTCTAATATTATTTTCCATTATAATACCCCTTTCTCCAGTTTTAACATAATATACTTCTAAACCAGGTGTAAAATATCTATGTGGTAATTTCCTATAGAATACACCATTTGTAGAATATATGCCTTTTCTTGATTTTTTTCCATCACCTGTATGACCTCCGCCATAATTTTTTCCATTTTGATTTCCGGGTGACATATTTATATTATTAATATAAATATTATTTTTTAAGTAATTTATATACGTATAGTCAAAAAAAAATATATATATATATATTATAAATAATAATGGGTGGAGGATTAATGCAATTAGTCGCATATGGTGCACAGGATATATATTTAACAGGTAATCCACAAATTACTTTTTTTAAAGTTGTATATAGAAGGCATACAAATTTTTCAATGGAATCAATTCAACAAACTTTAAATACAGGTTTAAAACAAACACCTACTGATTTTACAGCAACCATTAGCAGAAATGGTGATTTACTAGGAAGATTATGGATAGAAACTAAATTAAAATATAATGCATGTGATTGGAATAAAAATTGTGAAATACAACCACAATATATTGGTAATAGTTCTAAAACATGTCATAAAACAGATATGGTTAACAATGTAACTAAGAAAAATGCTGCTGCATGTCATAATTCTGCTAAAGGTGGCAAAGGCAAAACAGAAGTAGATGGTCAACATATACTAAAGAAAGATTATGATCTAGGATATATTCAATGGACTAATAATACTGGTTGTGCTTTAATTAAAGAATCTGAATTACATATAGGTGGTCAATTAATAGATAAACATTCTGATGAATTTAATGATTTATATCTATTATTTACTGATCATAATAGAAGAACATGGAAAGGATTAAATAATAATGTAGGTAGACAATCATATTATATGAGTGGTGAATATATCCCTGGTTTGGGGTATTGGAAATCCGATGAAAACGGTTCTTGTGTATTTGAACCAAATAAATGTGATGATACTGGATTACAATTATATATTCCTTTACAATATTGGTTCTGTAGAAACCCCGGTTTATATTTACCTTTAATTGCTCTCCAATACCATGAAGTAGTTGTAAAATTTAAAACTAGAGATATAAGGGCTTTAGTAAATACTAATTTATCTGTTTCTGGAAATAGACAATATCCAATACCTCAAGAAATTGGCCAAGGTTCTTGCCTTGAATTATGGGCTGATTATGTATTTTTAGATACTGATGAAAGAAGAAGGTTTGCACAAGTCGCACACGAATATTTAATTGAACAAGTTCAATCTCTTGAAAATGCTCCATTAAGACAATCAACTAAATTAAATTTTAATCACCCTGTTAAAGAAATAATATGGGCTACAAGAGATATGCAAGTTTATCAAGAAGATACATGTGGAAATGATGTTGATGCTAAAGTAAATATTCCAGAAGTTCATGAAAACCCAGGAGATATTCAAAAGAATGATTATTTTAATTATCAATCACATATTACAAAGGATAATTTAGAAATTATTGGGAATAACAAAGTTTATCAAGATTTTGATACAGCTAAAATAATTTTAAATGGTTTAGATCGATTTAAAGAAAGGAAAGCTTCATATTTCTCTACTGTTCAACCATATCAAGCAGGACACAGAATCCCTAGAAAAACATGTTATATGTATTCATTTGCTCTAAGGCCTGAAGAACATCAACCAAGTGGGACAGCCAATTTTTCTAGAATTGATTCAGCTTCACTAGAATTAAAAAATGTTGATTGTAATAACAATGTAACTTTATCCATATATGCTATTAATTATAATATTCTTAGAATTATGAGTGGTATGGGTGGATTAGCATATAGTAATTAATTAATTAATTATTTAAATTTTTTTAAGTTATATTAGATAAAAAAAATATATATATTAATAATAAATGAGCAATTGTATTATAGACTGTGATTTAGATTCCGGAAATGTTGGTTGCAATGTATCGTATTCGCAATACGATAACGAGTGTAATCCAAATAATCTTGGTAATAATAAAAATCAAGGACCAGATTTAGTTAGTATCTCTGCCCATCAGATAGATGTAAATTATCAATCTGTCAAAGGTAGATTAGATGTAAATGGAGCATCTTTTGATGGAGATAACTTATTTGGTCTTTCGTATATGGATCCACTAACAGTAGATTCAAATAATATATGTGTAGATGATACTTTAGTAGCTAGACATATTATAACTGATAGTCAATCTTCTTTATATAAATGTACACATGGTTTAAAAACTAAAGTAATTGGTTTTAATTCTTGTTCTACTTCCTGTACTCCCGAATTTAATTTAAATGCTAGCAAACAAATACAATTTACAAGTAATATAAAATTATCTAATTTTGATTTAGATTTTGATGGTTGTGGTGTAAGTGGGCAAACAAAGACTGGTAAAAGATGCCCCGAAACAGGTAAATCAATAGAGGAGCCTCTTGGATTACATGTAGATTTAATTACAAGTGCTGCTACTCAAGCTTCTGCTACAAATTTACTACCAAATGGATCTTGCGGTTCTGCAGTTGTATTTAAAAATAGCAATGTTATTATAGAACCTACTAGTTGCTCCTGGTCTTGCTCTAGTGTAAATAATGTAGAATGGAATGGTTCTAATTCTAATTATTTATATTTAGATAATATTAGATTACAAGACCCAACATACCATTCTACAAACAATGATGCTAAATGTCCAGCTTTAAATGTGGATACAACAGTTGAGATATCTCCAAGTAATTCTTTAAGAAGTAATTATATTACATCAACAACAAGCGTTTCAAATAATGCATCTTCGAAGTTATATAATCCAGTTTATATTGGTGGATTAACATCCTATGATAATATAGTATTGCAAGGAAATGAGAAATATCCCGGACATTGTGGTGGCGACCCTTCATGTTGTGGTACGTTGCTTGAAAAATATCAAGCTTTGATAGAAGATGTATCTGAAAGAAGTGGTTCATCCAGTACGTCTGATTGTCAAGATACCTGGGAAGGGACTTCATTAGTAGTAACTGGCAATACAATTATAAATGGTAATTTAGATGTTTTAGGATGTCAAAGAGTTATAACTACTAGTATTAGTGAAATTGTATATACGGGTGAAAAACTTCAAATTGAAGGAGATGCTGGTATATGTGGTGTTTTAGAAATAGGTGCTTTAGAGAAAACTTTAATCCTCCAAGACGTTTCTGGATCTAATATCGAATGTCCTACAGAGAACTTTAATAGATTAAAGAAAAATATAAGTGATACTGGACCTCAAGACCCTTGGTTTCCTGGTTCAGCAAGTTGGACTGAAAATATAACAGAATCAATAGATAATTGTAGCCGCCTTTCAGCTTCTAATAATTTATGGAAAGAATGTAGTAATTATTCTCCGTGGAATCCTAGTAACACAAGTATTAGTCATACACTAATGGAAGAAGGGAATTTATTCGTATATGGTAATGCAGGTGTAGCAGGAAGATTAAATACTGATGAATTATATACTAGACAATCTGTTACTGCTAATGCGGTTATGGGTAAACTCGATGTAAATTGTAGTTTAGTAGCTTGTGATATAAGTGCTTCTATAATTAAATGCTGTGATGGAGCCTCTGCTATAACTATTGGTAATCATGAAAATATTGTTGTAGATTGCTCTAGCAGCAGAGTTGATATATGCGGTGATTTACATGTTAATAATATTAAGTGCTGTTCTGGGTCAGATGAAATAGTAATTGGAGAGAATAATAACATTGTTGTTAATTGCTCTACTACTAATGTAGAAATATGTGATCTAAGTGTTAGCCATGTTAAGTGCTGTTCTGGAACTGAACAAATTAATATTGCCGACTCTATATTAGTTGATTGTTCTACTTCTAGTGTAGAAATATGTGGTGATTTACATGTTTCTCACCTTAAGTGTTGTTCCGGATCAGATGAAATAGTAATTGGAGAGAATAACATTGTTGTTAATTGCTCTACTACTAATGTAGAAATATATGATCTAAGTGCTTCTATAATTAAATGCGGTGATGGAGTCTCTGCTATAACTATTGGTGATCATGAAAATATTGTTGTAGATTGCTCTAGCAGCAGAGTTGATATATGTGATGATTTACATGTTTCTCACCTTAAGTGTTGTTCTGGATCAGATGAAATAGTAATTGGAGAGAATAATAACATTGTTGTTAATTGCTCTACTACTAATGTAGAAATATGTGATCTAAGTGTTAGCCATGTTAAGTGCT
>Ga0315315_10000401_pt1 | contig 35943 bp, 44 predicted proteins | sample M140m3416metaG_FD_203699 | JGI IMG/M metagenome (GOLD analysis project Ga0315315, IMG submission 203699) | Ammonia-oxidizing marine archaeal communities from Monterey Bay, California, United States - M1 40m 3416 | ecosystem: Environmental > Aquatic > Marine > Intertidal zone | place: USA...
TATATATATAGTAATATATGTACAATTTAGTCGTACAAACTGCACCCAATAAACGTGATATACCCAAACACATCAATGAACAATGGGATCGGTTTTTTGACGGCAAACGATTTGTATTTGATGACGACGATTGTATAAAGTTTCTGAATGAAAACTATGGCGAGGTATACGTAAATAAATTCAATTATTTCCAAAATGGAGCACATAAAGCCGATTTGTTTAGATACGCGTGGTTATACAAACATGGTGGAATATACTGTGACATAAAAACCATATTAATAAAACCATTGAAATACGTGTTTCCACATAGCAATGTATGTTATTTCATTGTCACACCTGATACACATCGAATTTATAATGGAATTATCGCTACACCACCCAATAATCCTATCATACATGAAATGTTGATTGGTGCTATGAATCATCAAAACTCTGACGATTATTCAAGTATATGTAGAGACGGTTATAACGTGCTTCAATCCATACTAAATACAAATTCAATACATGGATATATACAATCTAAATATACAAATATACCAGATGTGCATATATACAAACAAACAGTAAACTACAACTGCAATGGAAACTATGATAGATATGGGTTTTGTAATTTAATTGTAGACGAACATAATAATATCATCATGAATTTAAGGGATATTACATATAAAAATACAACTGTTAAACAAAGAATAAAGAGTTGGTATAGGAATAAATCGAGAATTTATGGGCTTATGTAAAATTAATTATGAATGACAGTATAGATTTGGTTTTTTTTTGCTATTTGTCACTTGTTTTTTCGGTTCATGATGTTGGTGGAGTGGGTTTTACTTCATATCAAGCTTCCATATGTCATTGATGTGAGTGCATTGTAGTACGTTGATCTGATTGTATAGTTCTTTGATTTTGGTTTCTAGTTCCAAAATCTTTTCTTCGGTAAATGCATGCAACTTGATGTTCAATAGTAGGTCATGGATTTCTTCTTTGAACTTGTGTTGGAGCAATTGGTATTTGATGTTCTCTCGATTCCTTCGAAAGACTACAATGTCGTCATTCATTACTAATTTCATAAACTTTATTTTGGTTTCCAAATCGTTCACATTTTTTGTCCAAGTATTCAACAGATGGGTTTTGCGTAGTTGATAATACTTCAACCGAATGTTCACAAACTCCTTAATAATGTCAGTTGGTTTTTCATATTTTGTAATAATTCCTTTCTGATTGAATGCGTGCATATTCGAGGTGGATATTGATGTGGTCAGTTTGAAGTCCTTTTCAATATCCATAGTGTTGGTCGGGAGCAACTTGATTTTGAAATTCACATCAACCTCTGTACTGTGATTTTCAAATTTCTTGATCTTGTTAGCATCAAGCAATGATTCCAAAAATTCTTTATAATCTGTCGTCCATTTCCCGACGGGCAACTCTTTGATGGTAAGGAGATCGCCTTGAACGTTCCAAATACCCTTTGTTATAAATTTGTAGTTATTTTCTTGTGTGATGGTTCCTTTGAAATTTTTGTACCAAGGTTTCATTGGTTGCAGGTCTTTTCCATTTAAATGATTGACAATATTATGTTTAATATCTTCTGGATTGAAACAAGGGATAGATGTACTATATCCTGTACCGATACCTTCCGCTCCATTCACTAGAATCATTGGTAATACGGGTACAAAATACAAAGGTTCAACACTTAGACCGTCGTCCTCCACATAGCTCAATATTTGGTCGTCGTCAGAATGAAACAATTTCGTCACATTCTTGGATAGTTTGGTGAAGATATACCTAGGACTTGCAGAATCTTTACCACCCATCAATCGTGTTCCAAATTGCCCAATTGGTTCAAGCAAATTGATGTTGTTTGATCCTAGAAAATCTTGGGACATATTCACAATGGTACCCATCAAGCTTTGTTCACCGTGATGATACGCGGTTTCGGTACTCACCAAACCAGATAGTTGACTTACTTTTATTTCGTCATTACTGGAACGCTTTCTACAAGCATACAATACCTTGCGTTGGCTTGGTTTGAATCCATCTATCATTGATGGAATGGATCGCTCGTTATCTGCAATCGAAAACCACCTCATATCTTTGTTGATGAAATCACATGTTGTAATTACATTGTTGGTGTGATCCAATGTAGGTTTATCCATAGTTCCTATCTTGATCCACTCCTTTCGATCATCTGCCATATTCTTCTTGAAAGCTAGATGAATAGAATCATCTTTCATATGGTTGTATTGTATCATATTTTGGTCAATATTTGTAAAGTAAGACTTGGCTTCGTTTGCCGTTGATGTACCCAAACCCTTGTAGTATTTAATCTTCCAAGCGTTCAAATTACCTTGACTGTTTTTCCATTTTTGATAATCGTATTCGTTGTAGAAACAATGAACGGTGGAACCTCGTGATGTTTTTATGATTGGTGTTCGAAGAGAGGTAATGAAACCATTGTATTTCATCAAAGAGGGCCAGAAATAATGGATGAAATTCATAAACAATCCTTTTATGTGTGAACCGTCTACATCCGCATCCGTCAATATCATGACTTTTCCATATCTTAATTCCGATAAATTTGAATACGTCTTGTCATTCTGCAAACCAACGATTTTCTTTATGTTGTTGATTTCCTCATTATTCATCAACTGCTTCGCAGACGCATCGCGTACATTAAGTAACTTTCCCTTTAACGGAAACACTCCATAATAATCACGCCCCACCACACTTAGTCCTGATATCGCAAATGTTTTGGCGGAATCGCCCTCAGTCAAAATCAGTGTACATTTTGATGATTGAGAGGTGCCCGCTTTATTAGCATCTTCCAACTTAGGAATTCCACGGACTGTATTCGTTTTTTTACCATCTGATTTTTTCAGTTCCCTCATTTCATTGTGTTTCGCAAGAGCGATAATCTCTTGGATAAATTCCAACTTTACAATCTTTTTCATTGCATCTTCGTCAAAATCAAAACGACTTCCAAATGTATTGTATCTAGAAGTACATTCTGTTTTGGTTTGAGAACTAAATGTTGGATTCACTAATGTACTCTTTACGAAAACAAATACATTTTCCTTCACATGTTGGGGCTTGACTTTGATATTTTTGTGTTTTGTAGTCAAATACTCAATCAACTTTTTGACCAAATTGGATACAATATATTCAACATGACTACCTCCATTGCTTGTATTTATTCCGTTTACAAATGATACTTGCTTAAATCCATTGGTAGAGGGTGCAATACAAACTTCCCATCTACTGGTCTTGATAAATACCCGATTTGTATCCTTTTTTAACCCAATATACAAATCAATATATTTCTCAAAAGACTTATATTGTAATACCTTGTCGTTGTACATTACCTTGACATTTTCAGGCGTGCAAGCACAAGTATCGTATGTTCTCTTTTCAAACATGGAAATAATATTGTCGTCTTTTAACGAATTTAGTTTAAACTTCTCCAAATCTGGTTTGAAAGTTATTTTCGTATAACCGTTTGTTTTTGAATATTTCGTTATTTTCGGAGCAGATTTAGTTGTCATATTGTTAGTCCATGTTTGAACATATCGTTTCTTCATTTCACAATTTGCAGTATCTAATTCAAAACATGATGAAAATACATTTGTCAGTTTGGCTCCGTACCCATTCCGCCCTCCCGTAATTCGTTCTTCGGAATCGTCGTAATTGGAACTCGTCAATAATTCTCCAAAAATCATTTCAGGTATCCATGTGTCTGTTCCCGTTTGTTTTTGAATGGGTATCCCTTTACATGTATTCATTATAGAAATCTCATTTTCATTAACAATAACACTTATTTTGTCAACTTTATTATTTGGATCCACACTATGATCAATTGCATTCACCAAAATCTCATCAAAAATTTTGAGTAATGCAGCTACGTGTGTAGTTCTTTTTTCAACCATACGTAATCGGTCGTCTTCAATATGAGCAACCCATTGTGTTGATACGTCTGATTCAACTGTACCTACGTATGTATCAGGACGGGCCAAAATATGTTCCAAGTGAGAATACTTTGTGTACTTTGTCATCTTGTAGTAGTACCATATGTACATTCATTCTTTAAGTGTATTACACTTACTTGCGTTGTTTACGGGATGGACGAATCAATTTATTTTTTGTGCTTGCTTGTAAGGCTTGCTTTTTCAACACATTACGCAACCCTATATACGGTGTTAATAAATTACGTGTCGATAGTTTTGGAGAAGACACTCGTTGTTTTGGAACTCCCTTTCTTTCGGGTAAATTCATAACGTCATTCATAAGATTTTGCAAAGGAGCTTTTTTCACCGTCACGGAAGGTAATTTAATAGTAACTTGTTTCTTGGGTTTTTTAAGTTCTGTTTTTGTTGGTTTACCAGAACCTCTCATCCAATAAGGAATATGATATTTCACAGGATTATATTTTCTTTTCACAACCGTCTTTTTCGTGGATGGAGTTTTTTTCTTGGGTGGAGTCTTTCTTTTGGGTGGAGTCTTTCTTTTGGGTGGGGGAGGGCTTCTTAATCTTGTTGGTTTGTTCTTGCGTTTATACAAATCCATTAATTGATTGTGTCTGTAACGAACTTTCTTGTGAGGGGGGAAGAATTTACTGACGCGGTATATATCGTGATACGCGGGCCATGAAGTAGGCACACCAGCTTTTGGTGAACGAGGATTATAATAAGGAGTTCCAAAATTATGGAATGGATTTTTAGCAAGTTCTTTTGCTTGTGCTTTACTTATTTTCAATTCTTTGTGAAGAGCTAAAGCACGTTCAGGAAATGGTGGTACACCGTAATTCAAACTATTTTTATTTATACTTTTTGCAGTTCTTCCGTCGAATTTTGTGCATTGATCATATAACTTGGAAATGTTCTTGGGGGCTAACGTTTGTTTGTCATACAACGAAATACCTCTTTTATAACATTCAGATGCTAGTTTAGAATCCACATTCGTCCTATTTATTTTTCCGGGCATATATACATTATAATATTAAAAAAAATATTCGGGTGATCTTATTAAACGTAACGTACAATGTCTTCAAAAAGCCAAAATCAGATGTCATATAATACGTTGCTTCAAAAACCCATGAAAATACATGAAATGAGTCGATAATAAATAACTTTAAGAACTGTTATGTTCATGATAAAATACAATGAATATATATATTGATTCCGAGAATATATCTCCACGATATTTTGATATTTTCTTGGAACGATATCTGTCTAACGAAATAGCGGTTTCAAGCATAAAAGTGTTTGCTGATTTTAATGATTCAAATAGTAATACCTGGTACTCCTATTGTAGAACAAATATACATATCATTCCGACTCAATGCATGAAAAAGATCAAAATGGGTACGATTGACAATACAATATTCGCGCACATTTTGGATGACGTATTAATTGATAAAGAACGCAAGTTTAAATTATTGAAAAAAATATTGATTATTTCATCCGATTCAGATTATATACCCTTCTTGAATAAACTTAAAAATCATGGCTATAATACTGATTTATATAATCATAAAATAGACAATAAGATAGAAAAGAATGTCGACATTGAGAAGGTGAAAATAAAACCAGTTGTGATACAAGAGATTGAACAAGTTAAAACAAAGAAAAAACGCAAGAAGAAATCGAATTCGGTTTTATCATGGGAATTTGTATGTAAGAATTATGACTTTTTCAATGGTAACATCGTCGATGTTTATAATGGAGTTCCAAATAAAAAAGGTGTGTATCAGTTTGTAGATGATAAGGTGTACGAATGGTGTATTCCGTTTGATACTATATTTGAAGCTTATCAAAATAACGGAGGTATGGATAATAGCGTTTCTTTTGGAAATATGTTGTCTGAGAATGGTATCGTTCTATTGAAAAAAAAAATAAACGGTCAAAAGATTGCGTTCCGTGTAGGATTAAAAAACAAATAAACTTGAAGGACTTTAATTATATGACAATTTAATTTTTTTCGTACCTATATTTTTGTTACAAAAATGGGTGGTGTGTTTCATAATGGCGTTACAATTAGTGCACGCATATCGTTTGTTTACTGAACTTACATGTTTAGGTGAAATTATTTTTATTTTTGTGTGTGATATTTTTTTATTCATTATCCACATATGCCAAAGAACGATTGCTCGATATGCACAAATAAATTGAAAAAGTTTATAACTACTACTAAATGTAAACATAAATACCACGAACGATGTATAAGAAAATGGAGTGGGACTCAACACCTTCAAGGTAAACCAGTATCTTGCCCAATGTGTCGAGAAAACTTAAAACCCGAATGGAAAAAGGAGTTTACTAATAGAGGAATAGCCGTTCTAAATGAACTTGTCAAGTTTCATAAAGAAACCATTTCATTGTTTTATTATTTCATGCAAAATGATGCCCAAACGTGTAAAGATTTCAAACGCCATGTAAAATTTGATAGAATTGACCGCATAAGCACTTTGCTTAGAAACAAGAAATCATCCATAACTGACATAAACCCATCGGTGTATTTCAATATATTCACTCAAATATTGAATCATATATTTTTCAGTAGCAACAAGAGTAAAGACACACCACCGGTTACAAAATATGTCAACCAATTTTACGTGGTGATGAAAACATTGTTGCTTTTTTACAAGAACATATATGACTCTTTTCCTTTCTCTAAACAAATTCGGCTCTCTATAAAACATCCTGGTGGTGACGGCGACATTATGAAAAACAAATATTTATTAAATCTACGGTCATTGGCGGGATTAATGTTCGTTAATTATGATCATGAGTATCATGAGATCATGAGCAAATCGGGTGTTTATCATCAAATAAGAAAGCCTGGAAAATTCAAAGAAATCATGCGTATTTATAAGGTGTGCTGTGTCAAAATATTAGAGTTAAACCACCCATTAATGGGAATTATAAAGCATTGATATATTTTTAACAAATAATGTTTCAAATTTTGGGACGATCGTTTTTAAAACGTGTGGGGAAATTTTCAGTTTGGTTTGTATATTTATTCTGTGTCGACTGTTAATAATTGTAGCATAAATATAAACAAGACTAGCAGCGGTGTGATGTGGTGTATATTTATGTTTTAGTTGTGAGGGAACTCGATCTAGAAGTTTTCGAATCTCTGTCATTTTTTTAGCATCGTATCCAATCGAATATGCCAAAGTACGTATAGATTGATCAATATTATAGTCAACATTCGTCATCGTGTTTCGAGCATTTTTATTTTCAGAATATACTTTGAGATGATCGATGACAATTGTAATGTATTTGTTAACCATCTTTACATTTACCTTTGTAGTAGACGTTCCTTTGATTTCATTTGCAGCTTTAATTAATTTCGATAAATTAATTTTCGCTTTATGTTCGTATTGCATAATCAGATACAAAATGGCACACACAATACCTTTCATGTTCATACCTTTCATTCCTTGAAAACCTTGTTTTTGCCTTGAATTGAAAAACTCTTTGTAGACACCCATGATGAAGGTTTGAAATTTAGATTCACCATAAAAATGTAGGGTGATGTCTTTGGCTAGCGTTCGAACATTTTCAAATTGTTCTCGAGTCATGACACCACGAGCATTATTTTTGTTTTGAACAGGTATAAATCCAATTTGTTCTTCACCAAACACTAGTTCGTTCATACGATTACGATTACGATTGGTTATTTCTAAATTTTTTTTGTTTTCGTTTTGTTTGATATTATTGAGTAATTTAAAAATGTTGTTCATTTCATCATTCATATCATTTATAAACAAAATAAAAATAACATTATGAAATATACTTAAACACAACGTGTGTGTTATTTATACAAAACCGAAAAACTCATGGGTAAACAAATAGTTCGAGAAAAAGTACTTGTTGTCCCATATGTTGTTTCGTATGATTTTACAAAACGAAAGAATATAATTCATTTTTTAATGGTGAAAGATAGGTCATATCATGAATGGGGATTTATTTCAGGGGGTGTGAAACATGGTGAAAACAATTTTGATGCTGCTATGAGAGAGCTCAAAGAAGAGACGTCAGGTTTATTGAAACTACCATATGACAACATGAAGTTTAGATTCACGTCTAAATATAGAACAAAAGAACATGCAGAACGGGATAAGAGGAGAAATGAAAAGGTTAAAAATAATTATACTGTATACATATTTTCTTGGCGTGATTTATATAGATTGAAAAAACATATTGAAGGTTTTGTGGAAAACGAGGAGGTTATTGATATTGCTGTACGTCCATACGAGGAATTCGAAGATGTGTGGTCATTTTGCCAAGATATATACGAACAATACGTGTTACCAAGATGCCAGATTGTAGCAACACATCGTTAATTCAAATTAGTTAAAGATAATTATTTCATTTAGTCTAATACCAACTAAACAATGAATTATCACAACAAACAAGCAAAATACATGCGTATTTTCCACAATAAAATTAAAAAGATTTTGATTCGACAGTGTAGTCCATTTGTAGATTTAATATTTGATGTGGGTGTTGGTAGGGGGGGTGATATTCGCAAATGGAATCATTGCGATATTCCACGAGCGATATGTTATGATGTAAACGAACATTCTATAAACGAAGCTAAAGATAGGTTTAATAAATCGCTTATTGATAAAAATTACACGTTTAAAGTTTTCCAAGAAATATCAGATTTTGTAAAATATGTGAATGAAAAGAGTTACTTGGTGTCTTGTCAATTCGCGATTCATTACTTTTTCGAAACCGAAACGAAGCTAAATGATTTTTTCAAGAACATCAATTACTTGTTACATATAAACGGTAGATTTATAGGCACGTTTATGAATGGTGAATATATTGATAAATTAACACAAGGACTTACCAAGAATTATTCAAATGATGCATTTATGGTGATACCAAGAGATGAGATTCCAGGGGAATTTACCAGGGGAATTAGTGTACATTTAGCAAATACATTATATTTTGGAGACAAAACGGTAAGTATGGAATTTGTAGTATACAAAGACCAATTTGAAGCAAAAGCGAGAGAATTTGGTTTTGAATTGGAAAGTTTTTCTGATTTTTCAGATTATTACGACGAAAAAGTTGTTAAATTTGATCATAATCACCAAATCTGTAGCTTTTCTTATTCTACATTTATTTTCAAAAAGGTTTCAGAACTCAATTAAAGAGATTACAGGTCAATGCTATAAAATATGAGTTTATACATACTGACTCAATGTGACACTGCGATATTTGGTACTTATTATAAAAACCGATCATTGATCATGGCGTGTCATGATAGAAATAAAGTAATTGCGTTGGCATCATGCGTATCTCATCGAAAGACAATATGCAAATCATTGAAGAATAATACTATGACTGGTTATGAAGTATTGGATATTGAATGTAGCGAAATTGATCAAAAAAATGATATGATCATCAAGCAACTGAATTTTGCGATACCTATCGACTTGGAGTATGTAAATCGTTTGACTACGTTACATAATATCAATATGTTTATTATGGATTCATTTACGTATGAAGATTGTATATTATCATTACAAGGGATTGAATTGAATTTAGAATTTTTAGTAGAATGTAATAACATTAATCACCTTGAACAAATGTATTATGCAATGTATTTTAAAAATTAGCAATTATGCTTTTTTTGTCGTTGGTTATCTAAGAGTGTGACCAATTTATATTATCAACCACTGTATTCCATTCATTCTCGAAAGCGTGAATCATAGCTTTCGATTCTTTCTTCCATTGGTTTATAAACATTTTTGTACCAATCAACGACGGATATTCTTTCATCATTGTATATTTGATATCCATTACAGATTTGATTAAATCCTTTTCCGCAAAGTCTTGTTCACTCATCATAAAGGGTTGTAACAGACTATCCGTATTTCCACTTGGTTCTTTGCTTTGTTCATACATAATTTCTTTCAAATACATGTCATTTTGCTTGTCTTTGTTATTCACAATCGTCTGTAAAGAATTACAAAGACGTTTGCTGGTTTGTCCTTTAAAGGTTTCAATCACCTCGTGTGTCGGTCGTCTTTCCCATCGACCTTCTCCAAGGTGTATTTCAGCGGATACGTCTTTTTTTATAGGTTTGCGTATCGTTTGATTCTCCGGAAAGTCTTTGTTGAAATGAACCAGTTTCAACAAACTCGCGGTATCACCTTCTTCAACCATTGTTACAAACGCTTGCGGATACTTGGTTCGAATCGTGTCCAATAATGCTTCGTAGTTCTCCTTACCATGTACGTTAATATTAATCTGTTGGATATTGTTGGTGATATTATTGGTTGTACTGTTGTCGTTATTGTTTATGATTGTGCACGGTACCGTTTGTTGAATATCATCATTATTTCCATGCACTTCTTCTGTGTATCCACACGTCTTCTCATGACGCGACACGTGTTGTTGTCTTCCGAACGTTTTGTCACAATATCGGCATGTGTTGAGAGGACATCCCTTACATACTTTCAAATGACGGTTCGTGTATTTACACGATATTTCTTTCAAACAAAAAACACATCTCATCTTACTTCCCACATGTATGAATGATTGTTTTGTGTTCATGGTGTTATTTTGATCGTCTATGGTGTTATTTTGATCTTCTATGGTGTTATTTTGATCGTCTATGGTGTTATTTTGATCGTCTATGGTGTTATTTTGATCTTCTATGGTGTTATTTTGATCTTCTATGGTGTTATTTTGATACCGACTTTTACAAGTTTTTGTATGCCGAACATAATTGCATTTTATTTTCGTACTGTAAGCGCATTGGTTACAACTGAACATCTTAATACAGTAGGAATATAAATCTTTAATTATCGCTTATCATTTATCATTTATCGATGATAAGGGGGGGGGGGGGAACACAAAACAAAAAGTAAAAAGCAAAATAAAAATGTTGGAGAACCAGAAAAAAAACTAAAAACAAATCATGAATCTACTTTAAGAAATGAATAATTATACATGTATATAAAACGATGGCTTTTCCAGCGCATATGCATACTGGACGAATTGTCCCACCATCTTCTAGCGTATTACCACCCGAATTTGAAGAACGGGTTCAATGTATTTTAGTTACATTGATTGAAAAATCTTTCATAAAGGCTGCAGAATATTGTGAAGCAGGGAACAGAAACATTGTAACTGGAATTGATATTATTTACGCATTACAATGGTGTGCTCATGAGTTTTTCAATGACGACAAACTTGAAGAATCATTTGACAGACATTTGGAGCAAATTCGTTCTACGCACTCGTGCAGTGAGTCTGAAGACGAAAGCGACGTGGAATCAGAATGTGATAGTGATGACGAATTTGAGCGAGTAGAAGATCTAAATAACGAACTTGTTACAAAAATGAATCAATACCACGACGAATGGGATACATGGATACCCGAAAGTGAATTGCAACAAAGTCTAAAAGACGCTATTAATCGCGTTATTGATCAAAACCAACTCATTTAAAATTTAATTAAGTATTCTATTTATGCGTATGTTAAGGAACTTAACTACATGCCGTATGAAATATACCACTAACCAAAAACGATATATTGAATGTTTAAAAAACCCGAAACCATTACTTGTAGTTGAAGGTCCAGCAGGTACTGGAAAAACGATGTTGGCGTGTGAAATATCGGAACAAATGTATTTTGATTCTGAGAATAAGTATGAATCGTTAATTATGACACGTCCATTAGTATCTGTAGAAGGAGAAGATATCGGTCATTTACCAGGTACGATTAGTGAAAAGACCGGACCTTGGACTGAAGCGTTAAGTGGGTATATGATGGAAAATCGATATAGATTTCAACCATTGGGGTTTATGCGTGGTCAAACCTACGACAATACCATTATTATTGCAGATGAAATGCAGAATTCAACTCCTTCTCAGATGTTGATGTTATTGACACGTATAGGTTATAATTCAAAGTTAATTATTACGGGAGATACATTACAAAGTGATCTAAAATCTGATTCAAATGGACTGATGGATTTAACGGAACGCGTCCATGAAGGTGAGTATAGTGATTTCATAAAATTCAATGATGAAGATATTAAGCGTAGTGGTTTTGTAAAATATATATATTCAATATACACAAATGATCAAGAATATAAAAATACATAAACAAACTTCTGATAAGGAAGTCAAAGATTTAGACAAGGAAGGATTGATACTAACTAAATTATTACACGATACATCGAAGAAATTTAAAACTGAAAACAACATGAATACGATTGAATATTGTACTGATGTTTTGATGAACGATTATGTATACGTCCCTCTAATTAACACATTATCGATTGGTAGATATTGCAAGTACATTGACATGTCGGATCCAAATAATTTCAAGTTGAAGATGGGTGGATTTGTGATTTCAGACAATAATTATACTGTTGTTATGAAACAAAATCATAAAATATTTAAAGTGATAAAACGGTCGAAATTATGGTTTATGAAATTGAATGACATTGACAAGATGAAATTAAAACTTTTACATTTAGTTAATAATTGATTTTTTTTCACTATATATACTAATGGGTCGTGATGATCCTCCAATTGTTGTTACTTATTGGTGGGGCGATAAAACCAAACTGTGTGTTAATTCAAATTATGATTATTTCAATAAAAGAAAATCGGTTCCAAAATCTTATTATAAATTAAGTTCATTGTTCAAAAACAATGCAACTCGTGTAGCGAAATTGAAATGTTATCATGAGTACATTAACCCATCTACTTATCAAGATGGTATTTCATACAAACCAAAATTCATACGACGTATGTTGAATGTTTATAAACGTCCAATTATTTATATGGACATTGATATGAAATTCCATACACGTCCTTCTTTGTTTATAGAAACGAAAGGGTATTATGATTTTATGGCATTCAATTGGAATGGTGAACCTCGAATGAGAGGGGATGTTTTCGATTGGAAAACTTTGGAAACTAGTGGTGGTTTGTTTTATTTCAACAACACTTCAATATCTCATGAACTGTTAAGAGATTGGGAAAAACGGCTCCAAGCAAATCCCAATAAAGCGGATGATAGAATATTATCCATGACATTCTTGGAAAATAATTACATCAATAGAATGAAATGTTATTGGTTTCCGATGGAATATTATTATTTACCCGAACACTATAAAATAAAAAAAAAGGATGTCGTTATATATCATCCTTACAAACTAAGTGATGAAACTGAAATCTTAAATTGCATGAGAATAAAAAGTAGAAATCCGCGCAATTATGATAACATTATTGAAAAATACTTGTCCGCGTTTCCGATTGTGTTGGAGACGAAGGTGACACATCCCATTATACGAAAAATTACATTAAATCGTAATAAACATATATTTGTGCCTATGATCACCAAGTATGTTCATAAAAATGATAAATTAAAAAAGTATGACATATTTTATATATCGTGTCAGTAATATGATTTCACTTAAAGACTAGTGTAGTTAATAGTATCTTCAGTGAATATGTATTACATCGTTATTGATATTGAGACTTCTGGGTTGCCTCCACGCAATTCGGCGTATAAAAAATATCACGATCCACAAAATTATACAATGTACAATAATTCGCGTATTGTTGAACTTGCTTATTCTACAAATATCTTGCAAAATGGGGAACCATTTGTAGTTGGAAACTATTCGAGTATTGTTAAACCAGAAAATTTTGTGATTGAAAATGATTTCATACACAAAATTTCTCACAATAATGCAAATAAATGGGGTGAAACAATCCAATACGTATTGGATTCTTTGATGAATGTACTAACAAAAGTTGATGTCATCGTGGCTCATAATTTAGAATTTGACATATCGATTATATTATCTGAATTGTATCGACTTGGGCGATTAGATGACGCCATGCTTGTCAAATCAAAGGTTCAATTTTGCACAATGTTACATGGAATGAAATGGTTGGGAGAAAAACGATGGCCTAAATTGATTACATTATACAAAACTTTGTACCCTACTTCAAAAATAGAACAATCTCACCGTGCAATGGACGACGTTAATATGTGCAATGCGTGTTTAATCAAGATTATTCCTTAGAAGAAGTCAGACTTTTTAGTTTCAACATCAAACCCAACATCATCAAACACGCAAATACACCCAAAACCAGACCGATGATACTAGGATCGAATCCATCAAAAATACCACCGAGAGCATCATTTATTAAGCCGCCAAGATCTTCCGCAACACCTCCTAATAGTGACGCTCCTGGTGGATCGTAATCGTGAATCGCTTCGCATTTTGCTCCACAATAATCACCACAATCAACATGATCCGACGTACAAACTGGTTGCGTTTCTGAAGCTACATTTGTCGAATATATTAAGTCTTTTCTTTCTAAAGTACCGTAAGGGGGCATTAAATCATAATTTTCAGGTAAACACTTACCTTGGCACTCTATCATAGCTTCGCTCGCTTCATCGTATTTGTTCTCTAGATAAATAGCACCACCGACGACAAAACCAAATGTTGCCAGTTCCTTAAAGTGATTTCCAATAAATCCTGCCGTTTTTTTCAACACAGTTTTTGAAGTACTTTGGGCACCTGTAGTACCAGCGTCAATACCAGCGTCAAAAGCATCATCAGCTACTTTGAACCCGGAAGCGTCAAAAGTATTAAGGTTTACGTCATCGAAAGTCCTTCCGCCAGCTCTAAGCCCATCAGCGGTCGCGTCAGCAACATCATCTGCATATTTCACAACTGTTCTGCCAGCGTCCACAACTGTACCCACTTTGGCATACTCTCTTACCATGTTTGTTATATATACATACATATATTTAAAATTCAATGTGTTGTTTAATTAGGTTGCATTGGATTACATAACAAACCATCGTCTTTTTCTCCAGGTTTACATTCTTTATAACAAATTCCTCCGTGAGGTTTGTAATCTTCCCATCTGCATATAGTGCGTTGGAATAGATTTTTATGAATTCCCGCACCGCCTTCAGGAGAACACATGGTTGCCATTCCTCGATATTTTATGGTGCCTCTATCAGTGCATCGTTTGTAACACATACCGTCTTGGTATTCACGATTACTGTTACATCCCGTTTTACCTATAGGTGTTAATCCCCGATTACGACGAATTTTTTTATATTTGAACCCCGCAGCTTCTGGGGCTAATTCCCAAGAACTATCAGGACGTCTCCTACAACACTTTTTTGATCCAAACCAGCCAGGAATCTTGCCTAGACCTTTGCACTCTTCCCAACCTTCATCACATGGTCTATGTTTGGTACAAGTACCAAAAATATCCCTATCTTGACAATCTCCATCCTTGACATCAATGGATTTATAACAATACGCAGCAGTATTGTCTCTGGTGCCACTTGGACAATTTTCTAGACACCTAAGACCCTCTCTTCTTTCATCAGATCTACATTTAGGATAACACAATCCAGCAATTTCGTCTCTATCACCACTACACCTGTTTGGAATGACACCAACCCCTCTATCGTACGTGTATGTCCAACAACTTGTACCGTCATCTCTGGTGCCTTCTGGACAAGGTCCTTTTTTACCTAATCTAGATTTTTTAGCATAAGAAGGTGGTGTGGTGAAAGCAGTAATGAAAGCACGTGTGATTGTCTCTCCAAAAATAACCTCTGCTGTGCCTTGACCTGGACGCTTTTTACAATCGTTGTTTTTGTAGTCCAATCCATATCGAGAACATAATGTTCTTGTGAATTTACAAACTCCAGTTTCGTAACTGAAACGCGCCCCAAAATCATAAGGGTTTATTGATTGTGAGCTTTCCTTCACTTTACGTGTTTTTTCACAAAACGAAACCAACGGACCATACGGAAAAGCAAGTGCTACTTTAACTGGTATTGTTTTGGACACCATATCGGGTTTATCAGCTGTACCCATCCCCGTCCACGAGTCATATGTATCTGACCATAGAGCTACCATAGGTTCTCCTGGACTATCGGGGTCTGCAGGAACAGGTTTGAACATATCATTATTGTCAAACCAAGTTTGTCTGCTGGCTGAATTCCATTCACGAACGCCTTTTTGGGTGAATGTAACCGCGATACGATTTGCTGTACTTAATGAAGGAAAATGTGTTATCCAATCATCCTTTCCTTGGGGTTTCAATAAATCTTTCATATGTTTTGAAATGAGTTGGTCCCTTTCTTTGGGATATCTATTAGGTATCAAGGCCATAAATTCAAGTATACTATCAGGTATCGGTACAGTCTCATCAGGCTCCATCGTCCACTCCAAGAAGGCGGTTGCCAGTTGTGGATCTGTTTCAGGTTTTAACAATTCTGTTTTTAAGTGTGTATAGGCGATTTCTGATAACGTTAGACCCATTGCTGCGTCAAGTTCATCTGGGAATGGTAATCCGAGTGGAAATAACATCGGATAGGGCTTTTCTTCCGCCTTTAATGCAGTTTCCATATTATAATCGTATACGGCTTTCATTCTCATGAGTGCTCCATTACTTGTGTATGAAGAATAACCAGCAGTATCGGCCAAATCTAAAGTCATACTGATGATATCAAAAGATGTTGTAATCACAAAAACCGCCAACCCTACAGGACCTCCAGCCGCCATAACTGCTGCATTGCTCCCATATGCCGCAGCTTTACCACTGGCGCTAGCTACTTTGGCAGCAGCTACACCCATCCTGGTGGCCCCGGCACCTGCTTTAGCCGCGGTAGCAGCCCTAACGGCCATCTGAGCCGCAGCCCTTGCCGCTGCTGTTTGACTCCCTTTTTTAAGAGCGGCTGTAAGCATTGCATCTATAAATACACCTGCAAGCATACCAATACCTATGTCTTTCATTACTCCTGCTACAAGTAGAGCTCTAGATGGTTCTTCACCTGGAGGCAGTATACAACAACCAGTATCCGGACTTAACGTCAATGGGTATGCACAAGATCCATCAACACGTGGAATTTTCAAGCATTTCGCATTAGATTCTTCAGCGGTCCCTTGAAGAATACCAGCTGCAACAGCATCGCCATCCATACCTAAAGAATTAGCGGTATTACGCGCCCTCAATGTTGCGTCTTTAAGTGTCCCCTCTTTTTTCTTCTTTTGATAATACATATACAAAACTCGTATAAATACAATTATGAATAATACTATACCAGCTAATATAATCATCAAATTTATAATAAACAGATATAATTATTTCATATTATTCGCGAATGTAAACCTTATTGTATGAGGTATTTAAAAATACCATTAATTTGATGAAGACAACGCAATGTACCAAAACATAATCGCTTGTGACATTACGGCTAGTTTACATGCAGGTGATTTAGGTACCATATCACCAAATGTAATTCCCAATTGCGTGATTGTCGCAAACCATGCAAAATCAAATATACCAGGTTCACTATTGAGTATTGCATCGTTATTTATAAGCATCGATGATTTATCCGAAATATAAAGGGAATAATATATAAACCAAAAAACAATTAACAATAATATGTTTGAAATAAACTTTTCGTGTGGTTCATCAAATAATTGCATAGAACTGTTTATAACACTTTTCATTTGTATAATATCTGATTATAAAAAAAAACGAAACGTTTTACATGTCTTGGTCTGAATCTACTTCATTTTCGTCTTGGAATGAATTGACGTTTAGTTTGCTTGTGGGAAGATCTTCAATCTCGAGAGCCATCAAAGTGAGTGTAGCACCAAATTGCTTATTCACAAACCAAAGTGGTGATACTTCAACGATTGCCTTGGCTGTTGTACCAGGTACAAACTCTTCCATGTCAAATTTTTCCTTGTTTTTGAATGCAAGAACAGACAGTTGAGAGTCGTCAGCCCTTTGGGTTCGGATTTTAAGCTTTAGTGTTGGTGCGTATTTTTCGGGTTGTTTTGAAGGTTTGAGTAGTGGGCGGTATAGTTCTTCCACTACAACCTTCGACATTTGCTTTCCAAACCATTCTTGAGAATTGGTGACTGCCATATCAATCAGATAGTTGTCGAGTTCGGTTACCTTGTCCATAAAACATCTAATCTTAGGATCGTCTTCATAATTCTTGAATGAAAACTCCAAACTGTATTTGGTTGGGGTATTATCAGGTGTGTATTCTGAAATACCAAACGGTGCGCTCATGATTGGGGTCTGGATCATGAAATTCCTCATTCCAGCGTAAACTAATGGGACTTGATTCCCACCAGCCTTGTTCTTTGCAGAAGGTTGATTGCTGATATCATTGATGCGAAGGTTCTTGTAAAGTACAGTATTTGCCATCTTGTATTGTTTGCTCTGTTGTTTTGCTCGTTATACTATACGTATGCCATGTTCTTTAAGTGAATTTCTTCTATATCATTATTTGAAAATTTTGCAATATCTAGAATTTTCAAACAAAACGAATGTGTCAAATAATTTGTATCAAAGTGTTGATTGTGATAATTGATGTTCAATTCGATTTCAATTTCACGCAAGTCTTCTTGAGTTTTGTGGGAATATACTTTTGTAAAATCATACATAAACATTTTATAAATATACGACGTTCGTTCTTTGGAACGAATTAAGGTACATAATTTTAGATCTGGAGGGTCGATTGGAGTCTCAGTACATACCGATAACCGTATATCATAAGGAGTACCGCCCAATGATAGATCGATTGTTTTTAGTTTGCGTTTGACATGAGACGATATAATCTGTTTTGTTATAGGACACACAATCACACGAATGTTCTTGAAAGTATATACGAGTGTACTTTCATGTTTTATATCGAATATATTCGAGTTTGATATTTTATCGTGAATTGTGTTGTACAAACTCACTGGTATGTTGGTGTCAAACTTTTCGGTGAACTTCCAACCGAACCTACATTCAATTTCGATGTGTGGTAACGACCTGTATTTTTCAATAATATTATATACTTCGTGGAATAATATATTCATATTCTGTAGATGATCTTATTTCTTAATTTAAAAAGTTGTCAATTATTTTTGACACACCTCCTATATGTTCAGTAATTCTACATATTAGAAACATTAGTACTAACATGTATATTAATTCAAATACAGATATATTCACTCGTTTATCTAAAAAGGACTCTGTCATTATAGACTATATTATCATTTTATTTTCAGTTTTGCGAGAATTTAAAGTTTAACCTCATATATGATTATAGTATATGATTTATAAACCATGTGATTTGTTGTCTAGAAATCGATTTGTAAAATATGACACTAATGATTTCACGTATTTTCTCAATTATGAAGATCTAGAACATAGTATGTTGATCAAATTAAATCCTTGTGCTGTAATCTCAAAATCTCTAGAATCAATTAATTTGATATGTTCTCAACATCCAGAATTCAATATGTTTGAAAGAAATATTGAAAGCGAATCATTAATTCCATTAAATATTCATGATATGGAATTTAATTTAAATTCAATGATATGTAAATATTTTGATTGTAATAATAACGAAATGTCTTTGAATGACCTATCCACTGGAGATTTCGTCGTACCGATCGTTGCTATCCATGGATTCAATCATGTTACAAATAATATGAGTTATGAAATTGTTCAATTGAAAGAATATAAACTATGTGAACCTAAATTGCATGTATCTGTTGGTACGTGTATGTATAATACTAAGAATTAAAACAATACTATACCATAAATTAAGATGATAAGGGTTAATAATCATGACACATTTATATTTTCGGAAAAACATCAGAACGTTTTTGGAGGACAAACCATTTTGATCAATAAATCTAAAGAAATAACAATAACTACACCATTTTTGCCTTCATATACAGGAATATATCAAAAGAATTTGAATAAAACTTCAATCGATTTTCATGTGACTGATGAAGTTAAATTATTTTTTGACGAATTGGATAAAAAAGTATTGTGTGAAGCTATTCACAATGATATTGCATGGTTCGGAAAATCATTATCAGAATCTGAAGTAAGATCAATGTTTCAACCAACTGTGAATCATAATAATATACTTACATGTAAAATACAAGTGTATCCAAATACAGATCGTTTTATAGGAAATATATACAATAACGATCGTCAACTTGTCGATAATTATTCGATACAAAATATGAGCGTAGCGTCAATTATAAAATTGACTGGTGTGTATTTCATACCACGCAAATTTGGATTATCATTGAAAGTTCTTCAAATGAAGACGAGGCCATTGCGTAATGAATTGAATTCATATGCATTTGTAGATGAAAGTGATGTATCAGATGCGGAACCAAACTAACTATAAAATGTGAAATATACGTATATGAAAAGTATCATTAAACCCCAACTCATAAACAACAAACTACTACGATATAATCTGCATATTACAAATAATACTAATGTGTTGAAAAGTATAATGGGGTGGTCAAAAAAATATGATAATCAATTTTCATGGATAAGTATTTATCCAGATAAAAATATAAGCCTGTCCGTGAAAATTGATAGTTCACACCTAGATTTTGATGTTAAAAAAAACGAAATTATTTTACTAAAGTTTCCATTAGACGATATTATGATACATACATATGACGCTAATTTGAAAATAAAGCTGTATGAGTATTAAACTTAAAAATAAAAACAACTGATTGTGTATGGATAAAATCAAACGGTATTACGACGTTGCGAAAGAATGTGTGTATGTACCTCCAATTGCATTTACAACTGAACAACAGGTCGTGGATGATGCTCTTTATCACACATTCAACATACAATCTTGTGAATGTGCTTTATTCATAATTATGAAATGGATTCCTTTAGTACAAAGTTTGGTTAAAAATCAATTGAAAATGTATATTCGTACTTATGGTACTATTGAAATTATAAACATGTTGGATGCTAAAACCCTCTAACTATCTGTACTACCAAATCCTCCACTACTTCGGTTGGTTTCATGTACTTCATCTACACGTACTGGATTAAATCCATACCATTTACGTGGAATCAATTGAACCATTTTTGCGGGTAATTCAATATCCGGTGCCTCTTCATCAATTTTTACAAGTGGTACTAAAATTTCACCCGTATATCCCTGATCGATTATTCCTACTGAATTCGCTAACATATACCCACTTTTAATTATGCTTGATCTAGGAACCATATCAAAATAATAACCTGTTGGTGGCGTTACAATGATACCAGTTCCGTATAGAGTAACTTTTCCAATTGTTTTATTAATGTTGATCAATGTCAAGTCGAACCCTGAATCACTAAATCGAGTTTTCTGAGGTGGTATAGCTAAATCATGAGTTAATTTATAAGTGAAGTTTTGAAAACGATCTTTTTTATTGAACATCGTATTTTCACAATGTTTCATGTAATCGTGTACACAAACATTATTCATTTTATCCAATGCATTTGCACCAACATACATATATTCAACATCGTCACCATATTGTAATGTTTTCGTATGATTTATGTTGTCAATCTTGCTCAATTTTGAAGATATACCAATCACCATTTGATCATTTTGCATTTCATAAAATCGGGGTACGTCGGGAAAGTTGTTCATATCTGTATACATGAAATACAATATACAGCCTTAAGTGAATTACATACGTTTTGTTCGTGCGCGATGCAATGCTCGCTGTGTGGTCATCAACGCTTGCATTCGTTTTAAAATGTCTGCTTTTTGTTGTTTGCGTTTCATTGATCGTTTTGCAGTTTTCTCGGTACTAAACTTTAATTTTTTAAGAGATTTGAGTAATTCTACATTTATCTCTTTACCCTTGATGACTTTACGCTTATCCGCTTTTTTTCCTTTCGCCTTTGCAACGGCCAATTTTGTTTTTGTTAAATCGGATTTGGCGGTGATGGGTACACGATTCACTCTAGGTTTGGATGCGTTATGGAAAGTTTGTACTTCCTTTATCAATTTATCCGCTTCGTGATCATACAATTTTTGTATTGGATCACTCGAATTTTTCTTGGCTATATATATATTGTTCATTGTTTGCATAAAGTTCTTTTTGAAATTTGGTGAATTTGGGGACGAATTGAATAAATGCGTTTTATATAAAGCCATAGCAGCCGCTTTATATTTGCTGTATTTCAAAATGTTGATTGAAGTTTTTTTTGGTTTTGGTCCACGTTTTTGCTGACATCTACTTTCGTTTTTCAACACCCCGTATTTACAAGTACTTTTGTTCGCAAAAGATAATTTCTTTTTTCGTTCGGTATTGATTTTCTTGATGTCTCTAACTTGTGCCATAATATATGATATTCATATAGAAATTAATATTGTATATGATTATTTAAATAGTCTGGATTTAATATACTTTTCATATTCGCTCGTTCGTTGTATTCAATTTTAGGCGCATAATATTCTAAATTGAACGTGATTGTGTGATTTATTCCTCTAAAATTATACAATTCACCATTCCATCTTTCAAAACGCAATGATAAACTATTCAATTTTCCTATTGGATGAAATTCTCTTGTTGGTAATTTATTGAAATCAAAACGTTCGTCACGATATCCATTTACCCCCAACTTAAATTTAGCGATACCAAAATCAAAATTTCTTTCAATTATATTTCCATTTTCGTCCGTTCTGTTGTATGTTCTCATTTGCGTATTGTGATGAGTTTCAATTTCTTTACACTTCAAATTTATGTACATATCACCCACCATATTATATATTCCTGGGGAAATAATTGAATATTTCTTTTCTTTTCCTGTCATTTCTATATTCAATGTAAGTTTATCAAGTTGGTCAATTGTGGTATTATTTACCAGATGATTATCTGTAACATAAGTCACATATGTATTTGCGTTCGTAACATCTTGAGTCTCTATTTCACATTGGAAATTAGCGTCACCATACACAAATTGTTTAAAATGTACCGAAACATACATGTCGTTCCCAATCAAAATATTTTCCTCTATAAAATTTGTTTGTATTGCTGTCGTGTATATGTTAATGGGTATATCTTTCGTTCCTATAATATTTTTCCTCCCATCGTTATGCATTTTAACCACTTTTATACTACATGTACATTCATCACTCACATTTGCTATATTTAATTTTACATGTTCTAAATATCGATCTTTTGAGTCGTTTGGTATGTCCACATATAATACAGTTTTACTTGTTAAATCATAAAATGTTCGAATTTCGTTGTCCAAGACGGTGTGTAACATAACATCATCATAATATTGTAATTCCAATTTGGATTTAAATATTGGATCATATATATTATCTTCGTAAGTACAATCAAAACCTAATGTGTTGCGGATTGTTGATTTTTTCATATCTAATTCGAAATAAAAATCACTTTTAAACATATATTGTTTGCGTAATTCACCAGGGTAGGAAACATATTGCATAACAATTGTTTGAAGTAATTCGTTCATAATATTCATTAGTTCATCCGAAGAATAATCACCAATGGGTATTTCTAACGAATAATCAAAATCCGTGGAATTTGATCGTATCTTATAAAATAACATGTTGTTGGTAACGTCCACGTTATAATGTGTTCTTGGTATCGAAGCATCTAATACAGACAGACCACATACATTATAAATTGGGCTTGTGAAATGAATCGTATAATCATTTGGATTTGGATAAGTGATCCGATCTCTAGTTTGTGAATCTACATAAAATATAAAAGAATGTTTGGAACTATTTGATTTTAGGTAATCAATATCTTCCATAATATTTATCTATATATTATTCAAATTAGCTATTGTATTTTTTAAATTTTTTACAAATACAATGTTTTCGTCCGTCCACGAATTGCGATTTGTTTTTAACGATGTTAAATATCTCTGCATTTCTTTCGATTTCATAGTCTTTAACACCGACTCTTGTCTTCGTTTGGCTTTACCTCTCAGAATTTTTCGGGTTCTTTGCGAATTATTTATAAGTGGCTCGTGTTTGGGTATTTTTGATCCGAATAAAGAACCAAACATCGATTTTTTAGGAGGTGCTACTGGTGTATTGTTGTTATTGTTTCCATTGTAGCCATTGTTTAGCTTTGGACGACCATTTTTATTATTTACACCCTTGTTTTTTTTACTTCCGAATACGGAACTAAACATCGATTTTTTAGGAGGTGCTACTGGTGTATTGTTTCCATTGTAGCCATTGTTTAGCTTTGGACGACCGTTTTTATTATTTACACCCTTGTTTTTTTTACTTCCGAATACGGAACTAAACATCGATTTTTTAGGAGGTGGTACTGGTGTATTGTTGTTATTGTTTCCATTGTAGCCATTGTTTAGCTTTGGACGACCGTTTTTATTATTTACACCCTTGTTTTTTTTACTTTCGAATACGGAACCAGGAGGAGTTTGGTTTCCATCGATTTTATTATTTACACGAGGGGGTACATTTGAATTTCCACCAGTTCCATTATTTACACGTGCGGTTCCGCCAATTCTATTATTTACACGTGTGGTTACAGGTGGATTTCCGCCAATTCTATTATTTCCGCGAGGGGGTGGTTTTATCACGGTAGACGGTGTAATTGTTTTTGAACGATTGAATGAACCGCGGCGCAATGACGATTTTTGTAACAATGCAGATCTTCCGTTTCGTGAATGAAGCGTAAAACTTAAAACATTTCTATTCACATTAAAGTTTATACCAGACCGCGTTGGGTATGGTTTGGTCATCATAGCCATTTTCCCTGCAGTTTTGAATGATAATTTTTTGGATGAACTCATATTTGGTTTAGTCATTGATGGACTTGTTTTTGTTTTCATAGTGGAAGCCGTTTTTACCATTTTCCCTGCATTTCTGAATGACATTTTGGGGGGAGTGGGTTTCATGTTATATAAAATCATTAAATATTTTTAATTTTACAATATATATAATGTCCAAAACATCCGAAAAGTATATAATAGTTGTAAGCGACAAATCTAGTGATTTCGTAAGATACAGTTCTACACGCTATGCAATAGTAGGATGGTGCTAAAATCAAAGATGATACAAAACCATACCATGTTGTGGGATAACATATTTTTTGATAGATCAATTCAAAAGAAAACGCAATACAGTGTAAAACTAGTACGTTACAAAAAACGCGAATCCACATTGATATTCATTTATTGTAAATTCTTTAAGCGGAACATGAAGTACATGTAGGTTCGATTGAAAATTGAATTGCATTTGCGACTGGTTGAGTTCTTAAATAATACATACCAGTTTTCAATCCTTTTTCCCATGCATAAAAATGCATTGACGATAATGCGGAAAGTGATGGTCTAGAAACGAACAAATTCATACTTTGACTTTGACATACAAATTGACCTCGTTCAGCAGCTTGATCTATGATGGCTTTTTGCGAAATTTCCCATGCTGTTTTATACAACTGTTTAATGTTATTTGGTATATCCACAATGTTTTGAATAGATCCGTTGTGTAAAATAATCGTATCTTTTAATTGAGGGGTCCATAATCCTAATTTGAGTAGATCGTATACAAGATGTTTATTGAGAATTACAAATTCTCCAGCAACTGTTCGACGAAGATATACGTTGCTTGTGTATGGTTCAAAACATTCGTTATTACCTAGAATTTGTGATGTAGAAGCTGTTGGCATGGGTGCGACGAGTAAACTGTTTCTAACACCATTGTTTATAATTGAACTGCGTAATTCATTCCAATCGTATCTAAATTCGAATTCTTTTTCAGAATCCCATAAATCAAATTGGAATAACCCTTGACTGATTGGACTACCATTATATGTATCATAAGGACCGTATTTGACTGCTAACTCCATGGAAGCTGTCAATGAAGCATGGTAAATTGTTTCGAATATTTCAAAATTTAACCGTCGAGCGTCTATAGAATCGAATGGAAATTTCATCTTCATATATACGTCAGCTAAACCTTGTACACCAATACCGATGGGTCGGTGTCTGAAATTAGAGATTCTTGCTTTATCCACAGGATACATGTTGATATCGATGACTTTATTAAGATTTCGTGTAATTATTTGTACGACTTTGTGTAATTTTTCAAAGTTGAATTGATTGTTTTCGATGAACGATGGCAATGAGATGGATGCTAAATTACAAACTGCAATTTCTTCTGGACTAGTATATTCGGTAATCTCACAACATAAATTCGAAGACTTAATCACACCAACGTTTTTTTGATTTGACTTTTTGTTGATTGAATCTTTGTATAAAACATATGGAGTTCCTGTTTCAATTTGAGAATTACAAATATGTTGCCATAAGTCGCGTGCTTTTATTTGAGTTTTATATAACCCGAGTTGTTCGAATCTAGTGTACAATAGTTCGTATTCGTCACCATAAACGTCAGCCAATGATTGTGGTAACGAGTTTGGACAAAACAAACTCCACATACCGTCTGATTTGACCCGTTTCATGAATAAATCAGATACCCAAATTGCGTAAAACAAGTCTCGACATCTTTGTTCTTCGTCTCCGTGATTTTTCCGGAGATCCAACAATTTCATTATATCTGGATGATCAACTGATAAGTATATCGCAACTGACCCTGGACGTTTACCCCCTTGATTTACGTAACGCGACATCGCATTGAATACTCGTAATGATGGTACAATTCCTGTACATGCGTTTTTGTTGTTGCGAATGTCCGCGCCTGTAGCTCTTAGTTTATGTATATGCAAGCCAATACCTCCTGCCCATTTTGAAATTAACGAACAATCTTTTAATGTGTTAAAAATACCGTCGATTGAGTCATCTTCAAGTTCTACTAGATAACAACTACTTAATTGAGGATGTTTTGTACCTGCGTTAAATAATGTGGGTGTTGCGTGAATAAAATACTTGTTTGACATGAATTCGTAAGTTTCTTGAATATCTTTGATATTGTGACCGTGAATACCAATCGCGACACGCATGAACATATACTGGGGACGCTCTATGATATCGTGACCAAGTTTGAATAGATATGATTTCATGAGTGTTTTTAATCCAAAAAAATCAAATAGATAATCACGAGACGAGTCAATCAGTTTGTTTATATATTTCTCGTTGGTTTTCAACACCGTGTATGCATCGTGGGATATCATATCATTTTCCCATAGCTTTTGAAAGCAATCACTAAATGTTTCAGGTGTGTGTTTATGTAAATTACTTACACACAACGCTGATGCAAGTTTACCGTAATCGGGATGTTCTGTACATAGACTAATTGCGATATCGGCCGATAATTCGTCAAGTTCTCGGGTGGTGACATTATCGTATATTGAATTACACACACGTTGAGCAATTTTAATGGTATCGACATGATCTGAATCAATCAAATTATTGAGACGACGTGTAATTTTATTAAAATCAACGTCTTCGAAGTTTGAATTTCTCTTTTTGACTTTCATTATTGAATATTATGTACTATTTCTTAAATGACTGATTAAAAAGAAACCATGAAGAAAAGTGGATTCGATTTATTTTTTTGTTACATACATATAGTATAATTGAAGCATTGTCAAAGTATATGAATGTATCTATTTGGTTTTGAACAGAATATTCATTGATTACTTTGATGATGGCTGACAAAATATTATTTGTTACTCTTAGCAAATCATAGTAGTATATACCATGATTGTAAAAGTGTATGTCATTTCGACATGTAGGACATTGTCTTCCATTTACACCTATTTCATACCACTTTTTGATACAAGCATTATGAAATACGTGTTTACATTTTAAAATTTTGTCACAACATCCACGAGGTGCAATGATTCTGTTTCGTCCGATTTGATATGTTTTGGTGTTTTCAAGACAAATACTACATGTAATAATTTCCTTCATTATTACTATTATTTGATGATTGTTTATAAGTTATTTTTTTTCTGAATATTTAATCTAAATAACATAATTCTACATTTTAATTGGAATCGTCTAAAGTTGGGGCTAAACAAAAGGTTAAATCACCAAGATTGGCGACGTTATATTTCAACATTAATGGGAAATCTTTTTTGAGATAAATTTCAAGAGTGTTACTTAGATTTGTACTTTTTGTGAATAGGTTAATATATTTCAATGAGAATCGTCCGGTTACTTCTTCTTGTTCTGATGTTTTTGAAAACGTAAGGCCGTGATTTGCTTCACCGATCAATGTTTCTTGGCATGCAAAGTCACCACTACAAGATAATTTTAGAACATGGGCACAACTTGTGATGATGATGTGGTCTGCGATATTGTTCATATCTCGACACATGCGTTGAAAATCATTGGATGGCATGGTAATCACCGAATCCAATTGAATATCGGGAATTCTGATTTCTTGTTCGTCAATATCCAACATTTTGAGACTAAATGTCGTATTACTGTTTTTATCGGCGTTCTCAATTTTGATACCGAATTCGTGTCGGTTTACACTATCGATAAAGAATGTAATTGTATCCATATTTGTCACCGTTTTAATCAATTTGTATAAATTGCTCATATTCAAACCGACGTGTAATTTAGGTTCGGTACATTTGAAATATTCAAAATTTGAAGCGTGTAATTTCATATGAACCAGGGCCACATGAGACCCGTCCATCGCCATTACTTTCATACCCGAACTATCGAAGATAAAATTTACGTCATTTAGTGTTTCTTTCAAAACATCACATAATATTTTAATGACATTACTCTGAATTGTTTGAATCTCGAGAACATTAGGCATCAATGTACTTTAACGTATTTAATCCCTTAAACTTTTTAATTATATTTCGGTAATTGGTACATACGTAGATGGTTCGCAATAACGATCTGTACTAGCGCCGATAAACGAAAATCCAGCATTCATATTATTTTTAGAATTGAATTCAAACGGCTCAACAAGATTATTGTTTTTCAAAAATTCTGAAACGTCTTCCCCAACATATTTTTGTTTGGTATTGTCGTCCTCCAATGTAGGAACATTCGTGATATAATGAGGAAATTGTTCAGATGCTACATTAACAATACGCAAACCATTTGTATTTAATTCGCGGAAGATTCGTTGACAATGTGTACAAGTTGGGCTATGATATAAAGTATACATAAACTATAAATTCACTGTATATCATTTTTTGTATTCATAAACGCATATTCCTTGACACCCACCCCCCCATCCAACAAACACATATATAATGGAATGCCGCTACTGTCAAATTTCATGTATATTTGATAACTCAACTTGTGATTGGATATGCACTCAATGTGGTTTAATCCAAGAGTATGATGGAATATATGCATCCACTGAATGTAGATGGAAACCTCTTGTATCCGATCATATTTATCATATCGTTCAATCTACAGTAAACCGTACGGATATTGAAATAGAAGATCTTCAAGCGATATGCGTAGACACTCAACTAACTATGGACGAACTCAATATAAACCTTCAACAAGCAGTTATATATGTTTTATGCAGACGGAATCTTCATATGATTGATCATATATGTTTACGAACAAAATGTTCTGTACATCGTATGAAGTCTTTACTTTCAATGAAGACGCAAATACAATCGAATGCACTTCAAGACAATATTCTACTGTATATGATGGAAATTGGAAGGGAACATAGAGTAAAAATCCATTCAAGTTCACAAATGATTCATTGTATCAATAATAAAGTGTGTATGATGAAAGGATACATTAACGAACAATATTTAGCAATTGCTTTTCTCATTCATTTCTATCCGACATATAATTGGAAAGAATGGAATAAAAGTAATATAAGTAGCATAAAAAAAGCTATGAAATTATTAAACATCGTAAATTAGACATTCAATTTCGTCCCAACATTCACGAGAATCCTTTACTTCACTAAGTCGTTTATCGATATCATGTAATGAAGTGTACATTTCTTCAAGTTGATCCAAATGTGTGTTATGTATTTGATTAATAAGTTTATTCATGCGTTCTTTATTTTGTATATCAGCCATTAAATAGTTTCGTTTGTTGACTAGTTTTGAATACTGTATGGTTTTGTTGCGATTAACTTTTGGGTATTGGTTCATGTTTTTGGTATTGTATAATGTACAAGTAATCATTATCATTTATTAGGGTTGAAATAAAATGACATTGAACCTTTAAATTATTTCATCAACATATATTAACTATATGGCTTCATCAGAAGAAACCTTTCAAAACGTAAATGTAAATAAAAATATAGTGGTTTCAGATTTGACTGTAACTGGAACTTTGGAAGTTCCTATGGATCAATTTCATCATCAAAATTGGTCTACATTTTATTCAAATGAAAGTTTGATGACATTCGATTATGTATTACATATTGATGACAATGGAACGTACATCGAGTTGTACGAACAAGATAGAGCGACGTCAAATGAAACAATGATAACACAGATAAATGAACCCGACAAGCTGATAAAATTTACTGATATGCATTATAATCACTATATTAATGAAACCATGCATTACAAATTTGTTAGTGATCGAAATATTGTTTTATTAAGTGTGAATGACAAATGGATACCCTTAGAAACACGACATTGGAACAAAACTTTGAATTTAAATCATTCAAAAACAAAAACTTATAAGCAAGATAGTTTTAGAGAAATACAGATGGATAATATAGAACATCCTCATTTTTTCAGTCATAACAAAATAGTTAACTTATTACAAAGAGTAAATTATTCTAACTCATATGAAAATCGATGAAAGGTTCATAAATATGAACGTGCATGACAAAATATGTGTTCGTGATTTAACTGTAACCGAGAAACTGACCGTCAATGCGGTTGAAAATGAGTTATACATACGTAGGTATGGTGATTTTCTTTCTGATCGAAAATCTCCATTCTTTATTAATGATGGTTGGTTCTTACATATATCCGAAGATGGTATGACCATCAAATTACATTATTGTAATGAAGGTGATGTTACCGAAGTCGCTTCGGATGTATATCGCCATGGTTGGCATACTTCTAAATTCGATAATTCAACTCATACAATATATTTACATTCTACCGAAAGCAATGAATACAACACAAAATCTTATTGGTGTGATTTTGACAAAACAAAGCGTAATCAAATCATTTTAACCATAAAAGATCATGACACGATATCCACTAGATTATTATACATGAAGGTTGATATACCTCCTCAAATACACTCGTTGGAATTGTCTGATGCCATTTTAACATCGCGTTAGGGTTAATCGTACTTAGACCATAACCTTTATTATTTTGAAGGTCGTATTTATCATCATATGGAAACATATTTGGAAACATTTCAATTAAAGAATCATTTTGTATATTATACAATGGCAACAATGCAATGGATTTCTTTTTGCAATAACAATACCTGGCAAATTACAAGTTGTTCAATAGTAGATGGATTATTGAAAATGATACGAAATCATTGGAATCAATTTGAGTGTAATATATTTCCAGGTCCACAACCGATATCCATTGAACGGTCTCATTTTCAAACATTGAAGGAAAATTCCTATTGGGTGTGTGCGAAGACTGATGGGGTTCGTTATATATTGGCTTGTTTATATTACGGAGGACAGAATTATATGTTTTTGATTAATAGAAAGAAAGAAGTATTCCTATTGAATTTCGAAATTGATATTGAAGCATTCAAGGGGACAATATTAGATGGTGAATTGGTAAGAAATAACGAAACCAACGCTTATGAATATCATATGTATGACGTCACTACAATCTATGGTAAAGATGTAACGAATCTTAAACATCACGAACGTATTCAACATATTATGCAATTTTCTTCAAATATTAGGAGTACAAATGTGAAACCACCGTTTGATATCAAAATAAAAACATTTTTCCCATTGAATCAAATGAAAAAATACGTAGACGACATTGTACCTACATTAACTCATGATATCGATGGATATATTTTCACACCTGATGACGACCCAGTTAAATCTGGAACACATGACAGAATGTTTAAATGGAAAGAACGTATGAAAAACACTGTTGATTTTATCGTTGATAAAAAAAACAAATCGGAAGATGAATACGTACTCAAGATCTCGAAAGGAAAATACGCCACATGTTTACATGACCAAAAAGTTATTTTATCAGATTCGTTGAAATCTCAAATAAGTACCAAAACGATTATAGAGTGTCAATATGTTTCACAAAATGTATGGAAAGCATTGTGGGTGCGTAAAGATAAGAATCATCCAAATAATTACTTGACTTATACAAAGACTCTTCTTAATATACGTGAAAATATTCAAGTCCAAGAGTTCATGTCCATGGATACGTAGCGTCACGAACTCGAAAAATTCTATCTTCTTTACTGTTTTCTATAAACATACATCCGTTGTATCGGTCGGCTCCATCATAACATTGGGAAATGGGTTTTGATTTTTCAATAAATATATGTATATTTGGAATATCAGTGGAAATTGACGGATTGTCACCAACATTTAACCGATTATTCTTTGTATATTTGGATAATATCTTGTATCCTTCTCTACAATTATATATATATTCGTCAACATTCGTGATATTCATTGCACCGTTAAGTAAATCAATAAATATTGGATTTTTTGGCGGGGTTGCTATAATTCCATTATATATTCTCTTTTCTAGGGCGTAAGATTCATCAGTGATTACAAAATAACATTTAGTCATATCTTCGAATACTCTGTGTAGAGGATACAATAACATAGTTTTAATGTCACAATAAATACCACCCTTAATATATAACCAAGCATATCTGAATAAATCCGCTTTATGGGCACCTGAATGTAGCGAATTGAATTTATTAACATGTTTATCTTCATAATGTTTCTTCAAAAACTGTATACATTCAGTATCATCAAATACGATTCGTTTTCCATCGAAATATATATCCCATTGATCGTGAATATGTTTAGGAATCACTCGTTTATCGTGGATAGTTTGAATAACATGTGAAAATGATGTTTTGGGTTCATAATGTTCGTTTTTGTGTAAATGATGATATATTATGCACATAACAATCAGGGTCAATATACAACAACATAATGGTGTATTCATACGATTAAACATTATTTATAATATATATGATGTTTTAAATGAACAAGTCTTATTTTGAAATATTAAACATAACCCCAGAAACATCGTTATATGATATACATGATATGTATGAAAATCATGAACATAAAAGTGACCAGACTGTTTTTAATGCATATCAAATGGCAGTCGAAATGAAGATGTTTGAATTACACTCTTATGATAAAAATACATTAAAGTTATATATAGATAAAAAAATAGAGTATGAGTGAAATTTTGTATGACGCTAAATTTTCCATTTTAGATCTTTCTCAATCATTGTCAATTAATGAAGATGTCATTCTAGATGTGCAAAAAAATCTTAATGTGAACGATATTATTTGCAACAATGTATATTGTAATCAAGTTATCGATAGGGCAATTATCGACGAACAACAAACCACGCGCGATTTTCAAATTCAAGAAAATTCCCTTCCGTACGAAGGTGAAAACAATATATTTGATCCATTGAAAAATTCATTTGTTGTATCAGGGGAATTTAATGAATGTTTGGGTACAAACTCTGTGATTGTAGGTGGTAAAGATAATGAAAACAATGGGGAATGTAGTGTTGTTTTAGGTGGTCAAAATAATCAATGTATCGGAGATTACACAACTGTAATGGGAACAAATTCAGTCGCTGAACATAACAATTCGTTTGTATGGAGTAGTGATTCTAATACAATTACAAGAACAACCAAAGATTCGCAATGTATTCTTAATGCTAAAGGTGGTGTGATGTTTAAATTGCCCAAATCAGGTGAAATTTGGAATGAACATTTGAATGAAGGGTTTGCGTGTATGTGTTGGGATGTTAATGAACAAAAAGCATGTATTAAAACGAAACAGAACGGTGTAACATACAAGAGTTATCTTACAACACATACCAATGAAATATCCGTGAATATTAAACCATCATTAATACCAAACCAAGGTGTAAATGTTTCTTTAATAAATCCAGATTATACTTAATAATTTAAGGATAACTATCTTATTAAATATCAATGAGTCTATCGGATAAACTAACAAATGCCTTGATTTCCAAATACATTTCAGAGTACAAAGAAGCGGACGCAACCTTATCCATTTACATGAAAAACCCAGTGGGAATCGGCGAACATCCACAACATTTGGAAGAAATGGATAAACTAGTAAAGGCTATGGTTGACGCTACAGATAATCGTAAAATGGTTGAAAAATGGAGAAAGGATAATGTGAGTCATGTACATTTTTGCACTGAATAAAATATGTTTAATGATAATATATATGTCATCACGATCAAAAACTCAGTCAAATAAAAACAAAAACGTGTTGTTGGATAACATTAAAAAACACCGAAATAAATACATTGACTTTTTGAAAACTTCTGAAGAAAAAAGAAAAAAAACAATGACATTTAGTAATCGACAATCATTGCGCAAACACGGGAGCAGATTAAATTCAAACATTAACAAAAGAAAACAAAAATATTATCGCAATTTGGATCCACTTCAAAAAAGTATAAATGCTAGCATTATCAAAGGTCGACAAATACAGAGAACCATCAAACTACTTGACGAACTTCAAAGAAGACTTGAAAGAGAGAGGGATGCTCTTCGTAAATTTCAAGTCAATAATAAAAGATTTGGATGGTTTTAGAAAAAAAAATGTATAATGAAATTAATAATGGATTGTGTTAATCAATGTATTGCATATGGTTTTATAACAGGGACTTTATTGAGTATTATAACACCAGTAAATGACGGTGCGTTTAAAAAGTCAATGGATGACAATCAACTACACATTTACAATTTTATACGCAAAGAACGAATGATAATATTTACTCTTTCTAGTATTTTTAGTATGTTGTTTGTCTATATATTGAAAATAAATGGTTGGTTTAAAATTGTTTTATATTATATTTTAATGGGAGCCTTATACAAATGTTGGCCGAAAACCTATTACATGGTAGAGTATTTGCGAGAAAATCAATTGGAATTGTGGAACGATATATATAAAGACATGCAATATAAACACGCGTTCGCTCTTCTTATAGGTGTATTATCCGTACCTGTTATGTGTAAATTAGACAACTAATTTATCGAGTTTACATGTTCATTCGTACAACGGTTACAAATCGAAATCTTGATATAGCTTTCTTCATTCAATTTATGTGTAATTATTGCATTCGAGTCATCTTCTTTCATACAATAATTTGAAGTATGCCGATCGCAATAAGTACAAAATGACCCGTGTATTTGTTTTTTTTCTATTGGAATATATGATTTATTATGCTTATGAGACAAATAACTGTGCATTTTGTTGTTAATATATATTGATTTCGTAGCTCTTGTCATAACAACATACAATAGATAAGACGTCGCGTTTAGGTGATCTAGTTGAAAATCATTTCCCATTACTACATGTTCAAACTCGAGTCCTTTCGACTGATGAGCGGTTATTAATGTTAATCCATCACTTGAAGTGTAATTTTGTTTTGCTTTCAACCATAATCCCAATAAACCATTTCCGTGAACTAGATAAAGATTGATTCTCAACATCCATTGAGTCCAACCCATGTTTGTTACATAATATAGTAGATTATCAATCGTTTTACAAGTGTTCATCACTTCATTCTCACATTTGCTTGAATTCGCTTGAATCAAATCGGTAATGAATTGAATTTCGTAATCGAAATCAATATTTTTATTGTGTAAATTGAAAATTATATTGTTTTGTGAAAAATAAAACATCAGATTGTATAAATACGCGTTTGTTCTGCATATTATTGTTGTATTCTTTTGAATATTATCGGCAATAAACATTCCAGTTTCGACGCTTAGTATATCAGACTGATCGTAAACGCGTGTATTTCCCCTACATGCTGTGTCTTTGAAACCATCTATTTTGAATTTGTGTTTTAAAAATGAATTCGTAATTGACATTAAATCGTAACCAAATCGAAAGGTGGTTGATAATTTGAAACATACTAACTCGTTTGTACTTTTCTT
>Ga0315315_10000403_pt1 | contig 35875 bp, 41 predicted proteins | sample M140m3416metaG_FD_203699 | JGI IMG/M metagenome (GOLD analysis project Ga0315315, IMG submission 203699) | Ammonia-oxidizing marine archaeal communities from Monterey Bay, California, United States - M1 40m 3416 | ecosystem: Environmental > Aquatic > Marine > Intertidal zone | place: USA...
TTCAGGATCTGGTTAAATCCGTAGCGGTGAGTGTCCGAGCGCATTAACTCGTTCATGATGTTGAGGTGCTCACCAGTAAGCACCTCGACGTCGTGAGAGCCCACGGAGAAGGTGATCTTCTCGATCATCGCCAGACCCACGGATTCGACCCAACCCCAGTAGAGATCCGTAGTAGAGTCGTTCGGGACGTTGCTAGGTTCAGCAAACTCGACCATCAGGTCCACGGGGCCAAGCAAGTCCGCGGCCTTAGGAATGACGAAGTTGACCGTGCCGCCGAGACTCGCCGAGTTCTGCGGATCCACGTCGCGCAGCTCCATCTGGAAGTTGGACGTGCGCGTGTACCCCACATTCGTGAAGTAGGAGCGCGTGTTGTCGAACAGGAGCGCGTCCTGTGGGCCTTGATTGATCTGGAGTTGAGGAGCCATGGCTCGTTTGTTACCTCTGATTCAGAAATTAGGCGAAGGCCTTTCCGGCCACGAGGCGCACTCCCGGATGCGAGGCCGCCTCTGTCATGTAGGTCTGCCGAATGTACCGGTCGATACCGGTGGGGTCGTCGGCCTGCACGTCATTCCTCAACACCGTGTTCACTGGCCGGTCCACCCACATCTGGCTCGGGCCCGTCGGTCGCGTCAGGTAGTGCCCCCCCGGCGTCTGACCGCTGTGTGCGGACTTCACTGCCTTCTTCGCCGGCGATTGGCTGAGGATCATTACGAGGAGCGCGCCTGCTGCGAGCATTGGGACGTTCATCTTTTGCCTCTTTGCTAGAAATTATCGCTTCTGGTTCCCGAGCGTCAGTGTCATCTTGACGGGCACGATCCTCGGGAGGCAATACACCATGCCCGCTGTCACCGCCAGAGCTATCGACACCGTGCCCAGCACCAGAGGTAGCATCCGTGCTCGTATTATCGTCCAGAAATTCAAGGCTGTTCAGAAACTTGCGTAGTCGTTGGTTTTCCTTCCGAGTTTGTATTAAACGTTCCTCTATCTGCTTATTACGATTCTCAAGATTAATATAGTGTTGCTTCTGGGTGTTGTGATGTTGTAAGGCGCGCTCATAATCTGCTTGTGATTGCTGTGGTAAATTTACAGGTCGCCCCGCATCCCCGTATTGTTGCAGCAAACTCCTGACATAGTTGTTTTGGTTGTGATGGCCGAACAACTGTCCTGATCTGTAGCGTTCCTGTGCTTCTTGAAACATTGCTCACTTCAGTATCGGAAAATATTTATCTTTTCCGTTGCTTCCGTTGCTGATCCCTTGGAAGTCGGCGTACTACTCTGAGCGGTTGATTGACCGGTGTGCTCTCCGGTTCATCGACCACGAAGTCAGGTTGAAGGACCTGAAAGTCACTAGAACTCGATGGATCATTGACGCCAATCCCCGCATCGTATGGATTGACTCTGTCAGCCCAAAATACCGCCTCCGCCTCCGCTGCCTCTCGATTTTGTGCCTCAACCCTTTCTCTTGCTGCTCGAAGTCTCGCGTGGATGTGAGATATTTTCTGCCAAGTTACGCCCAAGTAGCCTCCTGGCACAAGCCTCCTAAAACCACGGACTGCTGCGTCCGTGGTTCTGTTCACAGCTGAATTCATATCTTCCGTGGGTGGCACGACTGAATTCATGTCTGCTTCGACTTCCGCGATGCGACGCTTTATATGTTCATATTGTGGCCCATACACAGGACGCCTCAATTCCTCCACATCAGCATCAGTCGGCGAGTCGGGTCGGGAAGGTGGCAAAGCGGTGCTGGCTGCCTCCTCTATTTCACCCAAGATTTCCTCGGTCCTGTGTTCAAGGTCCTCTATAGCCTTGATCTGTATTCCCATCGGTACATCCCCATAAAACTCGACTGCCTCCCCCATCGGTATCACATCTCCAAGTGTGGGCGGAGGTACACGTACCGGGGCTCTTTGCCATGGTAATCGCGCAGGAGCAGACACCGCAGACCGCGCAGGAGCAGACACCGCAGACTCTGCTACTGTTGTTGGAGCTGATTCAGCTACTGTTGTTGGAGCTGATTCAGCTACTGTTGTTGGAGCTGGAGGGGGTGGTGCTGGAGGGGGTGGTGCTGGGGTTGACTTTGGAAGTTGTTTATAAAATGAATCTGAAGGGAGTGGACCGATCCTGCCGGGGTCTTCACCTCCGTCTTCAATTGTTGGATTCAAACACGTCGCCTCAGAGATGGGGCGGCCCTTCACCCAGTGCTTAAAGTAGGCCCATGCCTGGTCAATGTTCTGTGGACCGAACTCCGCAAGGATATTGAGCTCCAAGTCAGCGTCGTTACTCTTGATGGCCATTTCCCTCAGGAATGGCCTCACACCGTCCAAGTGTGTAAGACCGCCGCGGCCCCACCAAGTTGGTCGCCAGTCTTTTAGTGGTTCCCCTGGCATACCCGAGCCATACCCACCACCTTTCGCATTACGTACAGGCCCCCCCTGAAAAACAAACTTACGTTGCGGCAATCCAGGTCGGTTTTCGTAGGGAATCGCCGCATCGTTCAGGTTGTGTTTGCCTTGAAGCCAATCAGCAAACTCCTTTTTTAGACACTCGTCCGCCTCCTCTTGATAATCCTTGGTCACTTTGTCAAAGTACACTGTCCTTTTAGCTTCATCTACTATTGAGTCAGCAGAGGCATACTTGCTACCACCCTTATCAATCGCTTGTGCGACGTCGGACGCACCTAAAGCATGGGCAAGGTAGGAGGCCTGGTAACTCGGCCACGTCTTACTTTGGAATGCCTCCGCCGCTGTACCCACGCTACCACCAATAGCAACAGACTTTCTTCCACTGCCTTCCCAATTCCACGGCATCACTTATACACCTACATCAGAAACATTTTCCAAGTCCATACTGACACTGAGACAGTCTCTGAAAATGGCAACAGCGGCCCTACAGCAGCGCACCGTCGCTTGGCACGCCGCGCGCAAAGGCAAGCTGACAGCATCCAATGTGGGCGCGGCTCTAGGTCTCTGTCCGTGGACGACGCGTCTCCAGGCCTACCACCGCGCGATGGGCCTCGACCGTTTTATCGGTGCGGTTTTTAACGAGGCCCTGGGCCGCCAGTCACTATCAGCTAACACGCTCCTCCGTGCGCTTTGTGGAGCAGGCAACGACGCAACCCGCTGGGGCACAACGAATGAGTCGAACGGCATACTAGCTTACTCGGCACACACGGGCAACCTGGTCAAGAACACAGGCCTGCACGTGCACCCACACACCCCCTGGCTCGCCGGCTCACCGGACGGTTTAATTGGAACGGAGGGGCTTCTGGAGGTCAAGTGCCCCTACTGGCGCAAGAAGGACGGCACTCGAGTGCATAAGGAGGTGCCGACGCACTACTATCTCCAAGTGAATCTCTGCCTCGAGTGCTCCGGTCGCGAGTGGTGCGACTTCATCTCGTGGTCGCCTGAGGGCTACAAGATCTACCGCATCACGCGCGACCAGGAGCTGCATGAGCTACTGATGCCGCACTACCTAAGCTTCTTCTCCGCGATGCAACGCGCGGCCACAGCACCACCTGCTGTTTGCGCTCAAGAGAAGGCAGAGATCGAGCGCGCCGTGAAGGAATCCATGCAGACGCACATCAATTACATCTTCTGGGATAGAGTCGACCTTGAGGCCCTACCACCGTCACCTGAAGCGGAAGACGACGACTCCCCTGCGATGAAGCGCAGTAAGACGGAAGAGTCTAAGGTAAACGCATAAGAGCAGCATTTGCACGCAAATCCCGCTCCACAAACTTGAGTACTTCGTCTGCAAGTTGATCAGCCATCACTCCTATACGAGCTGGAATTCTCTGCGCATTGCGCCAAGCTTCAAGCACAAATGTAACTACGTCATTCATTACATCAGTGGGCATGGTTGGTCCAGTACGACGCCTTACCGCAGCACCTGATGCACGTCGCCTTGCAGATGCCTTCACAATTGGTGATCGGCCTAAAGTCCGTCCTGTCATCTGTATCTGACACAAGCTTAGAAAGACTATTTCTAGGCTTTGTCTAAAGCAACATGCCCGGACGTGCGAGTACACAGATCAAATTGAGCGATGGGATGGACTGGTGGTGTGGTATGCCACAGCCCCGGGACGACCTCTCCACAATCCCGTTCGTCGGTGAGGTTAGCGGGGAGACACCTGCACTGTGTAAAGGAGCACCCGAAAAGAGGCGCCGTGACATCGGCCTGCAGAGTTATGCGTCTGGGACCCCGACCTTTAATAGCACACTGGTCGAGCGTTCTGGTGTCCTGTCTAAAAAGCAAACCAATTACACAGGGGTCCCGACCTCACATGGAAACGTCAAATTGAGCTCAAATCAGCGGGATTACGGATTCATGCCTACTGCGGACGCTGTTCTTTTTCTAAGGCACGAGTATGTGGGCAGCCGCGCTCCACCGACCCCTCAGCGCTTCTATCCAGTGTCATGAAGAAGTTTGTGAATTACAACGAGCTCGAGTCAACGGAGATTAACTTTGCGCTTGGCACCGACCGCCATGGAAAGCCGACCATCCAGATGTATGTCGGGCCCGAGGCAGCCGAGCTTGCGCTCATCAGCCCCGCGTGTGTGACGAATTGGCCGCGTGTGACTGGGGATGGCAACTTTGGCACGATGTGGGGGCCGGCGGAGGTTGGAAAGGCCAAGTTCACGCTCGATCTGACCGACGGGCCTATTAACGGCGAGGTCAACACCAGCTATGAGAAATTCAACACCTTGATGTCAGCTGTCGACGACCGCTTGCTCGACTTCGTGCAAGCCAACCAGATGAAGATTCTGGGCCGAAAGAATCTGTCGCGCGAGGAGTGCAAGATGCTACAGATCCGTACGATCCGCCCAAAGTATGATAAGGTGACAAGCGCCCTCGCAGGTCACAGCGTGCAGCTATCGACGCCCAAGTTCGCATGGGACGGGTGTGGCGGCCGCTACCCACGCACGATCAATGTGTGCGACCACCAAGGCGCTGTCGTCCCTAACGGCACGGTCCAACCAGGTGACGTGGTCGCTGTGACCATGTATGCGAATCAAGTGTACACTGGTGTCGGGGGCGACAAGTTCGGCATCCACTGGTCATTTGAGGACGTGCAGGTCGTCTGCCAGCGATCTCGACTTGCACAGAAGACCTCAGTCCCGTGCTTCCAGGCGAACAGCTACAACTTTGCCATGCCCTACACCGAGCCGACTACGGCCCAGTGTGGCGTCCCTGACATAGAGGCTCAGTTTTCTGAGCCTATGACAGTAGCCTAATGCCAGACGCTAAGAAGGGGGGTGATGATAAAGAGAACCAAGGGGCTAGTAACCCACGCGTCCAGTCGCTCACTGATCATGGCGAGGGTGTGACCCCGCGGGACACTAGTTATGGTAAGGATGTGGGTGGAAAGGCGTTCGGGAAGCATGCCGTCATGCCGGTATTAGTTAGTGATCTGTACGCGGAAGTGCAACTACCAGACTTGCAAGAATTCGACCCCAGTGAAATGAAAATTGACGCAACCATAGTCGCAGTGGGTAAGCGCCGAACTGGGAAGACGTGGGTCTTCCGCAACATCATGTATCTCTTCAAGGATAAGTTCCAGGCGGGTCTTATCATCAGCCAGACCGACGAACTCAACAAGTTTTGGCGCGACTACGTACCCAAGAAGTTCATCTTCAACAGGTACGACCCTGAGATTCTACAGGCGGTGTTTCGCCGACAGAAGAAGATACTGAACGATGTGAATAAGACGGAGGCGGAGAAAGACAAGGAGGCGCCGTTCTTCATCCTCCTGGACGACGTGATTAGTGACAACAGGCTGAAGTATGACGAGGCGTTGATGGAGCTCTTCGTCGCGGGCCGCCACTACCGGCTCTTCGTTCTCATTACTACCCAGTATGCAAAGGCAATCACCCCAACGCTGCGTGGTAACACGGACTACTGTTTCATGATGAAGTGTCTACAGCAGCGGCAGTTGGAGGCGTTGTGGGAGGATTTCGGCAGTTTCCTTACGAAGGACGCCTTTGCACAAATTATTAACGCCTACACGGAGGACAATGAAGTGCTCGTGGTCAACACCTGCCCCGAACAGGAGGTCGACCCCCTATCGATGCTCGGTTGGTGGAAGGCCGAAGACCCTGGACCCTTCCACATGGGTGGGCCCGAGTTTTGGCGTGCGGCGATCCTAGGAAACGACACAATACCACCTAAGAAGGGACCCGACTCGGCAACGGAGCTTTTAAATGTTAAGGACATAATGCCGAAACCATGGCGCGACTGGGCGACCGAGCGCGGATCGACCACTATCGGACGACGCGGCTAGTTATTCTAAGCCTCTCTCAGTAAAGGACAAATGGCCACCGCACGTGCAATCCAAGTATCCGTTTCACACCTCTCCGTGGGGATTGTATCTGGCTCGGTGATCGAAGCGGTCATGCCAGCCTACTCCGCCGCTTCTTCAACTGGAGTGATAACGTTTGAGGCTTTGGTTCAGATCGCCTTGAACGGAGTCCTGTTGTCTGTGCTGGGCGCGCAGCTGACTTCCGACGATCCCACGTTTGGATTGCCGTTTTCATTGGGGCTGTTCGAGGCACAACCGGGGCTAAGGCAGCGCACTGAGCTTTTAGCTGCTGTAGCAAGACAGACGGTTGGTCAATACGGACTGAAAATGGCGTCACGTATTCCAGAGGAGGTGTCTCCCAGCCAACACTCTTGACCATCGCGCACCACATCTCGTCCAGAGCCCTCAGCTTGACTTTGGAGCGAATGAGCGGGAAGAACATACAGAACTTTGTGCAGCCCATGCGCTGGAAGAGGCGACAGAAGACGTAATTGTAGTTGAGGAAGTTGCGCCGTCCATCTAATTTGTGAGCCGTGAAAGGTCGCTGGAGCTCAATGAAAAGCTCATCCAGTCTGTTGAGCACCGTCGGCCCGGGACATGGCGGTAGCACACCCGTGCAGCGCGCTATGATCTGGAGCCATTTCTCGATGTAGACCTGTAAGCCTAGAGATCGGAGAACCGCGCGGATAGTGTCCTTTGAGATAACGGTTGTTGTGCCGTCGAGTAGCTTCTCGCCAATAGCCACCATATGCTCCTTAGGTATCTGAGACTCCATAACCATGAACTGGCTAATGCGCTCGTGCCAGTGGTGAATGCGCTTGTAGTTACTCGTGCGAATCGGCAAGCTGCGACCAAACATCTGTTCAAAGATGATAGACCCAAACTGCACAGTGCCACAGTTGTCGCAAACACATGCGCCGGGCTCACTGGATCCGGTGTTGTTGTATGTATGACGATCACTACCGCAGCAGACACATAGAAGAACGCCGCGAGGATCATGTACCGGGCGAGGGTTGAGAGTAAGCATGCATCGATCATAATCAGCGAAAGCACGGTCCACGTCCTCTTGCTCAGTGTACGATGTAGCCATGTCATGTAGCAGTATCATTCCGTAGCTCGGAAAAAGACACTGAAAGCGCTTGCTTTCTGACCCACTAATTATTTAGCAATCATCCGTCCAGACCGACAAGAGTGCATTGAAGTACGATACCTGTTCGATGTTCCCAAATTCAGTGCTCACTGAGAGGGTCAATTGGGGTAGATTGACTGGAGTGAAAGAGAAGGGCTCGTCAGCATACAACCCATCGTGCATACTCCAATAGCCACCACCGTATGGGTGTGACCCGTCAGCGTTTTCCGACCACGGTCCAACAATTAGTGCGCCGTTACAGTGTGGCACGTCACTGTGGACCTGTGATGGTAGTTCTTTGATATGTAGCGCAAAGCTACGCGGACCCCCAGTCTGTGCAGATCCAACATCAACCGACTTTACTGGTTGAAAATAAATACCATGCACCTTCACTTTCGATACCTTTCCAAGACGAGGTGTGTCAAACACCACTGGCATTGCTACGTCAGCGAGCCATGAATTGGTATCATTACCATTGGTATCATTATCCATGCTTCCATGACGCTCGACGAATAGTTTGTGCCACGGCATCGAGCTCTCTCACATACACCTTTGGAAAATACCCATCTGATGGTAGAATGTGACTGAATTTCTGAGACCCTATTACAAAGACACCAATGTCGGGTCCAGTGGCAGCTCACGGGGGTAATGGCCCTAGTAATGGAGCTGCGATGGGTATGAGTAGCAAGAACGCGCGTTCGGGTCAGCCGGACTATGGGCGCAAGTTCGGAACGGATCTCTCCGCACTTGAGCTGAACGCGCGCCAACACTTCGTCACTCCGGCCAACGATGGTATCAATACCGGGGAAAGAGCTGACCGTTTCGCCGACATGCGAGCAGCAGGAGTGCCTGCGCCTGGTCAACCAGGTGGCGTGCCGTATTACTACAACCAGTACTACAGCGGCATGCCTGTCCCCTACGATGGGCCATCGGAGCAGAAGGAGAACTTGCTGAATCGCGCGGCGGTCCGAGAGGCGGCGAGTCAGCAAATTAAGGAGTATGGTGAGACACCAGGCGTTATGCGCACGGACCCAATCACCGACGAGGAGGTCGCCTACTTGAAGTCGATGAAGGACCAGACGGAGTTGGCCAAGTTCGACGACTACGTGGAGTCGTTCATCGATCCGCGCCAGCCGGGCAACATGGAGTTCCTGATGAAGGTCTACCCGGACTACGTCTCGCGCCGTCTGCAACAGGCACACACGGATTACGAGTACGCGCTGCGCAACCAGATGATCGACTCGTGGGGCATCAACACGTTTGAAGACCTGCACTTTAAGTACCTCGTGGACCAGGGTAAGATTGCGGGCCCGAAACTCGTGAACCAGCGGCCACCAATGGACGACAGCTGGTCCCCGGGAGTGCTTTCAATCTTCAACTTCCAGTCGCCGGGTATGGGTGATACTGATCTACGCCTGCCATTCGCATCAGCACAGACCGGCCACAAACCGACCGACCCCGAGAATTGGACGATTAATCGCGAGAACCGTCCTCTTGGCAAGGGCAACACTCCGCAAGAGCTCGCACGCGGGATGTACGGTACCAGGACGGCGCTCGATGCAGTTGGTAGAGGGGGCCGTATGCCGATTGGATCAACGCGACGAGATCGTGGCGATGGTTTCCTTCAAGGCGGTGGCTTCCTTAACCGCGCCATGCGCTAAAATTCTGAACTGTAGAGTGACACCACACAATGGCCTCATTCGAAGAACCACGAATCGAAGGTCTGCGTGGCATCATGGTCTACACGGGGCTAGGAACCCCGCTCTCACGCGCGTTCGTCGCCGGAACAGCGGTGGGCATCGCCGCGTACGCACTCAAGTGGCCGCAAAACTCGTTCGACGAAAAGGGCGAGATGCGCCCGCTGTCGTTGGTGTCTAAGGACCCGACGGCGACGAACGCTCATTTTCTAGCAGTACCACTAGGAGCTGCACTCGCCACCTACCTCTTTATTTAAAATGCAAACTAAGGGAGACTTCCTCAAGGAGAAGATGCTTAATATGGCCAAATGGGTTACCGAGGAGGTCGGGAAGGAGAACTTACCCGTTGACATCATCGCGGGTATTGACGGACGGAGTGTGGTCGAGGTAACTGCGCTCTCAGGCGCCCTCGACGCAAACTGCGACCAAGTCACGACTCGTAACTGGAGTGGCTTGGTGCGGCTCATGACCGACCACGGCGTCGGTGATGAGGTGCAACAGGTGGTTGTCGCGGTCCAGCATCGACCGGCGATGCATGATAAGTTTTGGAGGTACATGGACCTGTTTGTCGAAGTAGCTAGGCAGTAGTTATTCTGAACGGGTGTTGTGGAAAGAGGTCTCCAATGGCGTCGTCTAAGGATCCACTAAGTCTGGGAGAACTGGACCCTGAGTTGATTCAGGGGCGTATTGACGCACGTGACAAGAAAACTGGTAAAGTACCATCTGAGTTGGAGCTGCAAAAAGAGGCCCGTTTGGCCGAGAAGGAGAAGCGCCTAACCTCCGGCGGCCCTGCTTCTCAAGCGCGCAAAGCCGCTGCGCCCTCTGAGGCTCCCCCCTCCGCTCCCCCACCCCCGAAAGACCGCTCTGTGCTGCTTGACAAGATCACAGCATACCGCGAACGATTCCCCCACCTGAAGAAGCGCAACACCCTGTCCGGCAAGAGCAGCATCGAGGAGATCGAGGACGAGCTACACTATTGTGAGCTGCAGCTCGGCAGTCAGGGGGGTGCGCAAAATCTCGGGGCCACGGTCTTGTATGGAACGATGCTGGGCCTCGAGAAGGTGACGAATGAGTATTGGAACCCACTGGGACTTAATTTGAACGGTCTTGGCACCGTCTGTCAACAAAACATGGACCAATTCCAGCCCATACTGGATGAGCTCATGATCAAGCACAATGCCGGGGTCTACACCTCACCGGAATGGCGCCTGGCGTTAGCGATCGGTGCGACGGTCATGACGGTCAATGCGGCGAACCAGAACCCGGAGATGGCACGTGCGGTCAAGAGTATGAACCAAGCTGTGAATCCACCGACGAGTGCAAAGGATCTGTGATTTTCCGAGTAGTATCATGAGATGGGATCCTTTCTCTCACAGTGTCGCAAGGCTACGTGTGACGCTATCCCGGATAAGGCGGTCATGCTGGACATCGTGGATCGGATCGCTCTGTTTGAAGAGATGCTTAAGTGCGGACAGACACTGTCGCCCGAATTGGAGAAGGAGCGAAAGAAACTGGAACCAGTGGCCCGGGAGATTAGGAAGGCGAAAGAGAAGATAAACCCCCTAACTCCGATGCTGTAATTAAAATCTAAGTATGTAATTAAAGAAGCGATGTGGACCGTTCCACGAGTTTTTGGCGCGATTCTCTCCGTGGCGCTTCTGTGCCAAATGAAGCCCCCCCCTGAGGACACTACTATTAGTGACCAGCTAGTCACAGACCTCCAATTCATGCGCACTTTAATCTAATAGCCATGTGAAATGACCAAAAGGTGGCAATACATCAACACTGGTGACGTTCCATGGCGACCCACGCGCCCAGGTGATCCAATGTACGTTGACCTTAATCCAGAAACGGCGCAAAAATTTGACTTAAATATGGCTGGATTTGTTACACCTGCTTATTATGGGAATGAATTGATCAGAGCACCAAACAGTCTTTACACTGGTAAGGGGTCAATTCAGTACCTTGAAAAGGGTACATATCGCCCGTTCGATACTCCGAATCAATACTATGGCACGGAAGACACGGTGTATGGCAAGGGTGAGAAGGTAGATGACCCAAGTGTGTACGATGACGTACGCAATTATGATATCTCCGCTATCGACGTAGCAACGTGGAACGAGCTTCAAATTAACCACACTGATTATTATACAAGGCTGTGTGCACACCGGTGGATCACGAAGGAAGACACCGAGAAAATCGAGTCGTGTGACGAGGCGCAACGACGCGCATTTGCTTACGAAACGGCACAGAGTGGTATTTGTGAAGGCGCCGACCTGTTGCCTATAGTTGGTGAGACGTGCCGCGGTGTAGAAGTTTTAATCGACGAAGCTAAGGGCACTGAACAGGGCAGGTATGAGGCTCAGTATGCAGGCACGAATGCAGGAATTGATGCGGCAGTGGATGTTACGACGTATGGTTTAGCTAAAGGTGCGGCTACACTTGGCAAATTTGGCGCAAGGGTGCTCGGAACTGGGGCAAAGGTGCTTGGAGATGGTGCTGAGGTCGCAAGGGAAGCTGGACCGGAAGTCACCCATACCGTGGGAAAGGGTGTGGGTCTTGCAGATAGCGTAAAATCCTTCTTGGGAGTGGCAAGGGCTTCGGAGGCCGCGGAGAGGGTGGCTAAAGAGGCAGCAGCGGCTACCGAGCAGGCAGCGAAGGATGCAGCTGAGCAGGCGGCGAAGGATGCAGCTGATCAGGCAGCAAAGAGGGCGCAGGCTGCTAGAGACACACCATTGACCCCTGCGGAGCAAGAGCAAGTAGATAAAGTTACGCGTCAGGAGCAAGCTTACAAATTGAAGCAAGAAAAGGCAATACGTTTGATTAAGTTACAAACTGGGCAGATGGAGGACGCAAAATTAGTTGCTGAATATGAAAATGCCGACAAGCTTCTCAGTGACACCACTCTAGAGCGTGACCGTGATCTTGCGACTGCTTACAAAACACACCCAGAGGACTGGGATGATCTTTATGACACAATGAAACAGCGCGATGAGTTGGAGATTCATAAAGCAAGAAGGGCGGCAAGAAAGGCGGCCAGAATGGCGGCACGAGAGGCTGACCGAGAGGCTGACGAGGAAGCGGCGAAGTTAGCAGCAAAAGAGCGTCAACTTGCATTACAAGCAGCTGCCAACGCGGCCGTGGGAGTAACCGGTATCTTGGGGACACCAGGTTCAGGTCCGGACTGGCGTGACGTGCCCACCGATGACACGCCTACTCTTCCGTCAAAACCAACAGCAGACTTCACACCCGATTGGGTCGACGCACACACTCCCACACCTATTGCGACCACAGAGTCAACCACTGACGGGTCGGGTCTCATGGGTAGTTTGCTTCTTTTAGTTATCGTAATCGGAGGTGTGTATATTTCTTACCGTTTCGTAAGACGAGAATTCAGATGATCGGTCATGCTTTTGAGGACCTCGCCGAACACACAGGTGTGGGTATACTAGAACATGAGGGCGGGAGAATGGGTCCTGGCTCCTTGGCGCTACCAGAGACAGTCAATCCCCGGATTTTGGGAGAGGGCAGGTCCGAAGCAGAAACCCTTGGTAAGTCTGTCACACGGGTGCCTGACATCAATGTGAGTAAGGACGCAGGTGGGACCGGACGCGGCAATCTCGCCAAGTATGGTAGCAGGGCGGCGGGGACTGTAGCTGTCGCGGGTATAGGGGCAGGGACTGCAATTTACACCTCCCAGAGCCTCATGTCTCGTGTGGATGCCGACCTGGCCTCAGCGGGTCACAAGGTGATGCAGATACCATCTGAATTACTTGAGGCAGCAGAGGCATTGATGCATGGTGTCCCGCACCCGACACTACCTACAGGACTTCCGAGTTTCGGAGGTGCGTGGACAGGTTCGCTGACCACAGTTATACTGGTTGGAGTAGGGGCATTTGTGTTGTATGAAGGTGTGCGTCTATTTTCTTAATTAAGCATAAGACAAGTGATGAGTTGGATCAGCCCCAGCGACGAGGCCGCGGCTTATCACATCCCGGGGCGAAGCTATGACGTTCCCGTCAAATATCTGGGCGACATGACCACTTCTACGGACAACGGCATCACGGTCCCAACCAATTTGGTAGTCGACCCAATTGGCAACTCGGCGTGGATCCACGAGGGCAACACTTGGAAGCACCGAGAAACGAAAGACCGCGGACGTGCACTCGACCACCGCGAGGTCAACGCGTTGCTGTCGAGTGTGCAATCGACCGCACCGCATGCACCGAAGTTTACTCTGCCATCAGCCTCAGAGCTCCTGAACTCGAACCAGCGCTTCTTGTCGCGCGCATCAGCGTACTTGCCCACAGACAGACAGGAGCGCGATCCTAAGTGCATCGACAAAGAGCACGTCGACGCTGGACACCGGTCGCTCTGGAATTCTAAGAGCAAGAGTCTGCTCGCCTGGCGCGGAGTGGAGGCGTCGGGTGCGAACTACGGCAAGGAGCCATGGATGAAGCGCATGATCGACAGGAATCAGTTTCCCGATAAATCAAAGGCTCAGATAGAAGCCGAGATGATAGAAGCACAGCAACGCGTTTCACAGCGCATCAACGATCGCAGCGGACCCGTCGAATTCGGTTTGAACGTCCCCCCGGACCACCAGCGATCCCACCCAGCCGCGCGACCGGTTATCAGTATCAGTGACATCACACAGCCCACAACGAAGGCCGGTATGACAATGAGCCAGGTTATGGCGCTGAATGGTCTTCCTGGGGTAGTCGACCCCCCTGCTATCGTAGATGCGGGGGTATCGACTGACGCGATGCGCAGCAGTGACTATTTCAAGACACAAGCAGTGACAAATGAGCAGGGCGTCACTACGTACGTGGACCAGGATTCCGAACTGCAAACGCTCTTCCACGCCGCGGGTCCAGTCTCAACCCATTTGAAGCTCTAAATTTCTCATAAGTAAGTAAAGATGGACAGCATAGTCTCCGTCGGGGCGCTCGTCGGTATGGCCTATTTCCTCTCTGGGTACCACAAGGAATCCGTGATCGACCCTTATGTGTCGTTGCCGCTGCAAAGCACCCCGGACGTGCGCCGCTGGAGGCACGACGGACAACAGCCAAAGTCAGAACGTGTGGGGAACCTGCAGCCGAGTATTCATTGGCAGGAGGTCGATGTGCTACTATCGTAAGCGACGCCGCCAGACCCGTTTGTATGAATGCACAACGTTTGAAAGAATCTTAAAAACAAAACCACGAATTTTTTGTGCGAGATCAAAGACATCCTCGGCGTCGGAATCGGAGCTCTCGTAGACAAGTCTCCCCTGGTGTGCAAATGCTTCGATGCGCTTTCGCTTCATGTTACGATATCACCAGAAATAAAGTGCTCGCTTTCTGAACGCAGCTTGCTTTTGTGGCCGGGCGCACTCTGCACCACCACCTTTTTCCAACATATTGACACTGAGAAGCAGCGATGGGGAAGCGCAAGATCCACGGTACAACCTACTTTCAATGCGACTGGACTGGCCTGCCGATGCGCCAGACGAACTGCTACATGCCGGATTGGAACGAGTCGGGGAAGTTGCTGAAGCACGGCTCCTACGCATGCTGGGAAGCGGTCGTCGCACATGCAATCGCAATGGATGACATTTCCGTTGCAAAGCGCCTCCAGCACATTTACGACCTCGTCGGCTGCACTGTGCAACCGGCGCCTCACTGGTCGAAACTGTCTTGGTTTGCACGCGACGGTGCTGGGGAGATCGAATCGCCAAGTGACTTTCTCGACGCGTGCCGCAACTCCGAGGGGTCGGTCGTGGCCGTACGCATGCTAGCTGATGGCAGCACACACGAGGTGATCTGCTCGCATGCCGACACGTTGCAGAAGTTTGAAGCACACCTGACGCGGCCATTCAGCCTCCATGGCCCAGTTCACGAGCCACAGAGCTTCCAGACTGTGCGCAAGAAGAGCATGGGCAAGGATCGCGACTTGACTGTTTTCTACTGGCCCTTCAAAAATGGGCTGCCGTTCAACGCGACCGCCACACAGATTTTTAAGATGCAGATCTACGGAGACGTGCTACTTGTGCAACAGAGCAAAGAGCCGTGCTTCCTCCCCCGTGAGCGCTACATCAACTACTTCGAAAGTGACTTCCACGAACAATATGCGGCTAAGGGTAAGCGCAAGGTTGACTCCGCACACTTCTCTACCGAGGACTACTCTGTTATTAAGGCTCAGATGGCATTGGATCTGGAGCGGGTGGAGGCGGCTGCTTCCGCTTCCGCTTTGGAGCCGGGGCGGGTGGCGATGGCGGCGGTGCTACCGGCTCCATCGGGGAAGGAGATTGCAAATCTTTTGCAAGCTCGTGGGGAGTCGCCGCCGAAGAGACCGCGATTGCCTTCTGTCGCTGTGGAGGTGGGGGCGTGAGCTCATTGGAGTGATTCGGCTCTTTACCGAGTCCTTGGGGGGGGGTGGGTGTGGTATGCACATTGCGTTTTTTAATCATTGGCATTGTGACTCCTCGTGTGCTCTTATCTTAGAATTTAGTGTGGAGAGGCGGAGAATCAAAGCTCGAAGTTGCGATTTCGGTATCCCAGCCTCGACCTTCTCCTCAATCTCGCGAAAGAGCCAGTCGCGTAGAAAGTAAATGACACCATGTGAATATAGCATGTCACAATAGCAATGATATTGCGCAATATGACCGATCCCCTCCACATACAAGGCGTCGGTATCGCTCAACAGCTCAAAATTGGGTTCTAGCGGCGTCCACGTTTTTAGAGGATATTCTGAGTAGGGGGTAGTGGCGATGGAAGCTTCGTCGACTGTCACCATGACGTGCATGACCACCAAGAAGAAATTTGATGTTGTCGACCCAGAAGTGACCGTGCTGCGGAATGGTCGCTATGCGTTCAAAGCACAGTGTCCGTGGGAGGGCAAGAACGGGAAGATATTGACCGCGTTCAAATTCTGCTCGGCCGAAGCTTATAAAAAGCACCAGGATCGAAATCCTTCAGAAAGCAAGCGCTTGGAAGAATCCAAGCACTTGGAAGAATCCGAGCAGATTGAAGAACTAGAAGAACCATAATCTGATCACAGGTCAGTGTAGCCATGTCTTGGCGCCAAGAACGCAACGCACTCGCCCGCTTACTTGCACGCGTGGTCCGCCCCGAGACTGGACAGTCGCGTGCACCATTTGAAGGAGCAGAGAACGAGATGGTTCAACGTCAAAGGCGCGATCCGCCCACGGTGGTGACACAGCGCGTCTCACAGAAACCCTTCCCAGGTGGCAAGAATGTCAAGGGCAAACAGGCGTGGAAGTACGCAGGCGGTAACATCCAGCGCGCACCCACAACATCAATCAACGGGCGCTTCTACACCGACCCGAAGGAGACGCCTACGGGGGACAGTGCAAAGCAGGGCACTACAGAGCTTGGAGGTGACGGCACGCCGCGTCGCAAGCAGGAGAGCAACTTCTTCATCACTATCAACCCGAACCAGAAGTACTCGGACACTGATGAGAGCATTGCACGTAAGCGTTTCGAAGCTGCGCTCGAGCATCTCAGCCAGAACAAGACACTTGCGAGATGCCTGAAGTTTGGGCCCAAGGACGCGCACTACATGAATGACCTGGCGCATGACGTGATCCTACCCGGCATCGACTGGAAGGCGTCTGTGGAGGTCGGTGAGAAGCTCGAGCGGATGCACTGCCACATCATCTGCTACATCTCGCACTACAGCCAGATCCAGATCGACCCAAAGATGATGCAGTACGAGTTCCGCGCGGAGTTTAACCGCGGTTTGCCTGAGAACGACCGCATGCGTCTGTCGGACCCACCCTACATCCAAGTCAAGATGCTGCCGCAGTCCGACTGGACGACCATCATGCGGCAGTACATCCGCAAGGGAATGGATGCCGCATAATTTTCCTATCTATAGTTAGGATGCCACCGGAAGGCTATAAGAAACCCGGCTCTGTGAAAGAAGGACAGGAGGCCATAAAAGCACGGCTCGGTGATTCCTTAGGTATCGTAGCTCCAATCCCATATGGACAGTTCGCGCCACGTGATGTGACACCGGAAGACTTTAAAAGGGTTGAAGAATACTGGAAAGGCCTTGAAAAGGCGAATGAATGGCCAGATAAACTCATCGGTTTTGAGGCCTGGTGTAGTATGACATGTTTTGATATGGACAAAGATGACGGAGGTCCCGAATTTCAGAGGCTCATGTTGCTTCTCTTAGGTAATGGCTCAACCCGGGTGGTGACTGCGATTCCCGAGTATGGTTTCATGTGGAAGGCAAATGAACGCGAGTATGGAGCCATGTTTAAACAGCACCCGTTTGGAGGTACCGACCCTGATGATGTTTGGTTTGAGGGCAAAATGCCAGGTGGTGAGTATTTGGGTGTTGATGGCATTGTTGAGAATGGTAAAGCAGTGTACAAACCCACTGGGGCTCATCTTTCCGCTAACAGCCGCCCGTTAATTGCAAAAAATGGAAAAAGCCAAGCTATGGGACTGATTCCTGGTTTCCCCAATGGTGAAAACAGGCCAATTGGGGGTATGGCCAGGGAAAGCATGACTGGCACTCCGTATGTTACTTATACGAAACACGACTGGTTGCTAAAGGGGTTGTTCCAGACTGGTACCGAGGGGAGTGAAAGATTGAGCAATACCATCGCTCAATCTCAAATGGGCAGAGGTGTGGACATTGTCAAGGGTGATCGGGGTTATCAGGATGGTCAGTGCTGGGAGGTGACCAAACTAAAGGATTCAAAACCGTGTGTGTTGTTGCTCAACTCCATAGCCGCCATCTATGGTTTATACTACTACCCGGGCTGCAACGGAAAGCATCTAAACTGGGAGGTACAAGAGCATGTGGAAGAGTCTGGGAGAGATATCCGTATCCGGTTTCGATGCCCGAACCCCACATACGGACAATACAAATGGTTTAAACAGGACGGTGGTAAAGCTTTGGACAGCAAGAAAGACTTGCACGTCTACGAAAGGCTCAATAATTTCAACAAACGCTTCCTTAACGACTTCTTGCGTCGTCGAATTGACACCTACAATGATAATAAGAAAGATAAGTTGAAGTACCGTCCGAGTGCAGATTACGTAGGTGGCATCTGGGGCACAGGTGATGAAGGCGCAGATGAATTAAAGGAGGAGGACACCGACACAGAAGAAGTGTTAGACAAGAAACCACATCTGGTTGTACCGCGGATGAGTCGAGAAGCTCCTCCAAATCACCCGACCGTGTCTCCGTGGATGTATTTCATCAACAAAGATGATTTGATGCAACTGGCCCCATTCTGGAACAAACATAAGGATTGGCATCAGATTGACTCCACCGCAAAAGACCCTAAAACCTCCATGGGTCATATGGCATTTCGACGTGGTCGCGACTTGCGCGCAAGGGGTATCAAAGTGGCAGGTGAGGAGATAGATGGTGTGGCATTTGGCTTCGACATGCCACAAGCACTCTTGCTGTACCCACACCATGGGGACGGTTCTAATATCGAGCGCGACAAGAGCAAGTTTAACGATGTCGACCGACCTGGATATATGCCCAATCCAAAGAGGGTTGCCGACCCTAAAAATGCCCCAGTGGATAATCCACAAAAATTAAACAATGCTAAATTATTGTTGCCTTTCGCCAAATATGTGTTGAATTATGCAGAATGGTGGGAAGGTGGCAACAAGGACGAACGGGTATGGCGTGCCAAACTCCTTGCGAAGACCGCGCCGCAAGCAGACCCGGTGGTGGCGACACCGGCGCCCCTGCCACCGCAAACGGCCTTCCAGGCGGCTGCTGCTGTCGGTGGCGCAGCAGCCGGTACGTCCACGGCAGCAGCAGTCACAGTGGAAGAGGAAGACGTCCCCGTCGCTTTCAACGATGATGCGGAACCCGGTCTGCCGCCAGGGGTGTCGCAGGAGCAGACTACGTCCAACAATGATAAGGCCGACCAATCCAATGCCGCCGAGGCTGGTACAAATAAGGACGAAGTGGCTACCTCGTTTGGGATTCCTGGAATGAGCATCGCGGAGTCACTCAAAGAGTGCAACGTAGAATACGAGAAATGGGATTTCACAGACCTCGAGGTGCAGAAGTTAGCATTGAAGGACGAAAAGAAAGTTAAACTTGTCGACGCACGCGGGCCCACAAGAGAAGGTATTCTCCTCACAGCGCTAAAAGAGTGTGGTCTTTACAAGCCTGGTTTGGAGGAGGGGGCGGTGAGGCGTGAGGGCAAGGAAGAACAATGCCATTGGCGCACGACTCGACACTCACCATGGTCACATGCACAGTGTTACGAACCGGCAACTCTCGTTTACGAGTATGAAACTATGAACGAGGATAAGCGAGAGGAGTACAAGGAAAGGTATGGGCATGAGGCGAATTTGATCCAACAGGGGGGAGACAATGTGGCGCATATTACGGATGTGAAGATATCGTGGGGCTCGGTGAAAGAACACATCATGAACTCTTACATCTCTGCACGTCCCGGACCAAATTCGAACCAGGGACCTCAGCGTGGTGACGACCATTACATTAACTTCGCTCGCATCTTGGCCATCTATTTTGCAAGTGAGGGAGTAGGTCAATTTGATGGAAATCAAAAGCGACTGGGTATGCGAAATGGCCTGTGTCGTGCCATAGGGTCTGAAGCCACAGGTCCACAACCTGTCCAAGTTAAAGAAAGTGACTGGAAACGAAAGAGTGGTATGGAACACTTGTGGGGTGCAGTATTTGTCAACAATCCTGACAATTTGCACAGGGATATTAAGGAATGCTTGGAGGGCTACATGTGTGACCGCCATTTGACCGGCGATGACGAACTGAGGAAGTGTCTTGACAAGCACCCAGGGTGGAAAGCGAAACTTGACAAAATCAAATCCAATATGAAGGTCTCTGAATGGGTCACGACACCTTGGCACCTTATGCACCTGCCATATCAGCGGCAATATGCTGTTTTCCGCGACGGTGAGTGCTTTTCAGAGGGCTGCACTCGCTGCTCCAGGCGCTTCTACGAGTATGCATATCACGTGTACGCTGACCGCACTGCCAAGAAAGGTACATTCAGTTACCCACAGGACCTGTGGCGTCGAAAAGATACACAGACGGCCCCTGTGCCACTACACGATGCAGTCTTCTGGGCAGATAGTCAACTATGGAAGGACGCCGTTGAAAAACAAGCGAATGATCTTATGGAGGGGGGAGTCATACCACCACCCGGATCAAGATTACCGCGAATTACCGACGAAAGACAACTCCAATTGGCGGAGGTCGAGCGACCGAACGTTCCGCGTGAATATGACTTTTACACAGGGGGTACCATGGCGTGGCCGACGTATGAGTTAGAGCGGAAGAGATTGACATGTAAGGATAAGGAACGCAATGCCGTCAAAGGTGGTGGCATGCATTTCCGTCGCTACTACAACTTGGCCTACAGCTCAGCCTACGCAAAAGACAAGAATGGTAATAAGACGCTTGAGAGCAACGGCCCATTGAAGCAAATGTACTATACGGGCGTGCCATCGGGGTATATGCACAGTGCGAATCACAAAGTCAAGTTTGGTGTGACGGACTACAGAGTGACGAGGTCGCACAAATATGGCAACGTGTGTCGCGACTGTGCGGGGATCCTGGACACGGCCCCCGGTCTCTTCATGCGCAACTCTCGTTGGCAGTTTAGCGGTGGCTTGGTGACGGGGAACTCAGAGGCAGTCGAGGCATCACAGCATAACTATTGGCTGCTCATGTTTGGGAAGATGACCAATACTAATGACACTGATGCGGTCATGGATGATTTCCTGACAAAGGGTATAGAGCTCTACACAAATAACCGCGGGAGGCAAGCAAGGAAGGGTCTGTCGCGCTTGAATGACGCTGAGAGGAAAGAAGCAAATGACAGATTTGACGCGGCTGCTGAGGTATTGGCTGAGTCCATCAACGCGCGGCACAAGTTCCCAATTGGGTGGACGCGACTCATTGCGGAGCCAAGCATTCATATTCAGGGTGCCATACGAGCAGAGGATCGCAAACCAGAGGACATAGCAAAAGCCATCAAGACATTGGGTCTGCTTTTCAAGGGGGTGGATCCATCTACACTTGACTACACGGTCTCGGATCCAAATTCAGGTGCATACAACCCTGCACTCAAAGATATAGTCAAAGAGGCCGAGCGCAAGTACATACACAACGAAGCTTATGCCCGCGTGGACCACACTAAGCAATTTGATTCGGACGTGAGGCGAACTGAGTACCGCAATTGTACAATCCGTTGGTCAAACGAGGGATTGGTGTGGCTTAATGGTCCAGGGGGGGAAACCAAATTGCCAATGAATAACAAAACACTGGGTAAGTTTACAGAGGAGAGGTACAAAAACGGCCCAGTAACTGCGGTCGACTACCACAACTGCTTGATCACGGATCAGTTCGACCCTGACTTGATCGTTGCGAGGGATTTCAGTCAGCCGAGACAGAAGGCAGCCTACCGACAGGAGGTGTATCTGGCAAACCGCAGGGGTGCGCGCGGGGAGGCGGACCATCCGGTGAGTGTGCCGACTCAGTGGAAGGGGGATGGCTTTGTGTGTGATCATGTCCACTCGGCGCGATATTGGCAGCCACATCCAACTATGGGTGACGGTCGCGCTCTGGTGCAATACCGACCAATGCGACAAAGTAGGCTGTTCATCACATATTCGCTCCACCGTGCAATCACTGACGAGAACCAGGGGCGTGTCATTTTGGAAAGGATGGCCGAGGCGCTGTACACCCTATTTGGCACGGATCGATGGCTCTCCGAAATGATCGTGTTTGGTAAAATGCTGAAGGGCTTTGATGTCGCGGGCAAAAATGCGGATAACCTGTCGAAGTCGATGTGGTCAATAATTGACAGGACGAAGAAAAACAGCGCCATGGAGGGGTTTTACGGAAATGGGGATGCGAAGCGCCCTCGGACATCATACGTATATGATACTTACGAGACACACGTGGACAAACTTAGCGTTGATGCTGGGTGCGAGATTGGACCCAAGATGGGGCATCCTCACTTTCACCTCCTGTTGACCATCGACCACTTCAGTTATGTTCAATTTGATTACTACAAGATGAATACGTACTTAGAGATCATGTTTCGGGGGGTTGAGACCTTTCATGGCTGGGGTAAGAAGTTCATGCTACCGGGGCAGTTCTACGGCGATAATGAGAATCCCTACGTCGATATTAAGTTGTACCCACAGGACAATTGGAAGGAGATCATAGCCGCCTATGTTCGCAAGAATGCGATCCCATCCATTGTGGAGGTTGAGAACGCGAGACGCTTACCCGGGACCGCAGCTGAGCGACGAAGTGTCTCGGTCGAAAAAGACAGAGAAAGAAGACAGGGTTCCGGTTTTTGACATGGAAAATAATTCTGATACTCAAGTGAGACAAACATGGAGAACACTGTCAAGTTCAACGCACGCATCGAGCCACCCTGTGACCCTAAGTCGGTCATGGATCTGCCGGCACATACCGAAGATCCACTGTGTTGTGACCCACCCCCTTTGCAGAAGGAGATCCCGACCATCCCGTTTGTCTACCACGGGGATCCGCTAGTCGAAGCCCTGCCCACCATTTTGGTCGGAATCGGCTTTGCGTGGGTCATCGGTGTCGCTACTGGAGCGTGGATTTTCTCAAGTCCTATTGAGTAAGTATCCTATGCCAACATCGGCCTACTTTGTCACTGTGCAAACTCGCGACTCTTTCTCCTGTACAGAGTACACACGCATCTGTGGGGAGATTACGAATGCACTCCGTGATACGTTAGGCGACGCAAGCAAGCTCGCGACGGTCCTACACTCGACAGAGTTTACGAATGCCGCAGTGGAAGTGGAAATTATGCAATCCGAATGTGCACCCACGTCACCAGTAATGGCGCGCTGTGTCATCCAGGCGGATGCAGATGCCAAACTGACGTTCGACAAGACCGTCTTCACGAACATGATACGCACGGAGCTCGAAGTTCCGGTCACGATCTCGAAGCGTGTCGTCGCGAAGGACGAGCTCACGGTGGCACATGCCTTGGCGGAGGAACCGGCCTAGAACATGCCAGTCATGCGGTGGCCCTGCGTGCGGCACCAGTGGCAGATCTGCTCGGACGGGTTGCACGCGTCGCCGCAGATGTCCTCCTCACCTTCCTCGTTGTAGCCGAGCACGTTCATGCACTTGCCCGGGACGTAGAGGTCCGGCGGGTCCATGCCGATGGTATCGATGAACTCGCCAAGGCCCTCGATGTGCGCGTCACCCTGAGAGTGGTTCGCGAACGGGTCGTCGTCATTGATCATCGCCGCGTCCTCGGCCGTCTCGGCGTCTTCGCCCTCCTGTGAATTTGTGAGAAATGAGGATGAGGTTTGAGTATGGCAGCTAGGAAAGTCGATATGAGGACAGTGGTAGCTAAGTGTCAAATGTGTATATTAACGTAACTTTAACTCTGAAAGTCGCACCTTTTCCGCGTCCTCATCGTCGTCCTCGGCCTCGTCAATCACGAACTGAGAGGTAGTGCGCGGGCCTGCGCGGGCGATGGTGTGGGCGATCCACTGGTTGGCCGACTGTGTGTCGTTGACCACGTCGGGTGGTCGCGGGTAATGCGCGTGATTCGAGGGCGACGCACGGCGGCGCTTCATAGGCGCGGCGGCCCCGGGGGAGCCGTTGACGCTGCGTGGCGCGAGTGGCGACGGCACTCCGCCAGACGACGGGCCGGGGGGGCCACGGCTGTGTTGCGGCGTGCGCGACTGCGGCGGCGTCGGGGCGTCTTCGGCGACGCGCGGCTTCTTTGCGGGCGAGGCGAGAACCGAAGGTGGCTCCGTGGCCATGTCACCCATTGGCGAGCCAAGGATCTCGTCGCCGTGGTCGTTGCGGAAGTGGAACGGGTGGCGCGTGTAGCACGGCGGGTAGCGGCTCGAGACGTCGTGCGTCGGGTGCTCGTAGCCGAAGAACTCGAGGAGCATCGCGGGCTGGAAGCACTGCGCGATCGAACCGAATCCGCACATCTGCGTCTCCATCTCGACGTCCGAGACAATCTTGAGCTCACTGGTTGGCGAGCCGATCTGCACTTCGTTGGTCGCGCCGTTGAAGGCGCGGAATGTGCTCTGCCCGAGCGACCGGTAGCCCCACCACCCCTCGTTCACAAGCGCCTGATAGAAGTTGTACTTGCCCGCCTCCTTGTTGGCCGAGTCGATCACGATCGTCTTGTAATCGACATCGAGTTCGTAGGCGCGGTCGAGGGACGCACGGATCCGGTTGATCAACTCCTCCTTGATGAACACGCACTTGTGCTCCTTCAGTTGGCTGTCGAGCAGGTCGTCCTCGGCCATTGGCGCCTCACCCTGACCGTCGCCGATGTCCGCAAAGAGCGACTTCTTGATTGGCCAACCGCAGTGCTCGACGTCATAGAACTTGCACCGCGAGTCACCGAAGGCGTAATCCGAGTCCTTAATCGCCTGGTACACGTCGGCCTCCTTGAACGTCTTGCCAGTCCATATCTTGAGCACGTGGCAGACCTTGGCCACGCGCAGTGCCCAGAAGCGCGTCGAGCCGCCACAGAGGGGCGGGATCTGCTTCGTGCGAATGTTGTGCCAGTGCAGCAACTTGTCGGGGTTCGTGCCGATCGGGTTCGGACCGATGGTCTCGAAGACGTGCAGGATGTTCACAATAAACTGGTCGAGCACCCCTGCGTGATTCGTGAGCACGTGTGTTTGGCGCGTGACCGTGACGAGCAGCCAATCGAACACGGCGTCCATTTCGTCCTTGCCCCCCTGAAAGAGCAGGTTGAGCAGAGCGAAGATGTAGAAGACCTTTGCCCACTCGTTGAGGTTGCGATCGCGCTTCTTACCGATCGCCTTGCCGAGGAAGGCCGCACAATCCTGGATCGCGTGGCGGTCGAGCTTGCCGTTGTACAGACCGACGAGCTGAAGGTCCGGTAGCAGCGCAGACATGAGCTCCTGAGAGATCTTGAACTTGCTGTACGCGTCCGGATCTTCAATCTCACACATCTGCGTCTCATAGTGGCCGCCGCTCTTAGGCGTAACGTCGCCGAGCGTCTCACGCGGACCCGAGGCAGTGGCACGGCGGTGGTGCGGTCCCGCCTGCTTATCGTCGACCCAAACACGGCGCATCTCGTACTGCGACTCGAACTTGAGCTCCTTGAAAGGAATCGTGATCAGGCGCGACTGAAAGGCCTTGTCGTCATCATTGATCGTGCAGTTGGCCGTGTAGCAGACACCCGAATAGGGGCGCCGGATCTTGCCGGTCACGGCGCGCGAGGTGCGGTCGTAGAAGGCGCGGACTTGCTGTGCGAGCGCGCGCGAGCTGTACTCGCCGTTCCCGCTCTTATCCGAGGGTACGACGTCGTCGATGAACTTGGTCAGGTTGGCCTCGAGGCTCACAGACTCGAAGGTGACTGGCTTGCTCGCGTCACCCGCCCAAATCGCGCGAGAAAAGAAGCCGACCGTCGAGTGCGCGAGCATGCACGCCTCGGTCTTGCCGGAACCGTGCTCAGCCGAGTAGACCCAGCCGACGGGCAGCCCGTGCCCGAGACCCGTCTGCCCTCCCCAGCACTTGTCTGCGTGCAGCCCGAGCACTGCGAGCGCAAACACGCACTGCACACCGCGGGGGGGTCCCGGGGTGTGAGGTGCGATGAATCCCCCCCTCGCCGCCCATCCCGAGGAGCCGCTGCCCCCTCGATCATCCCCGGGCGTGGGTTGGGACACTCATTGGGGGGGCGCACCTTAGCAGGCATCACATTGTTCTGGAAGAACGCGGGCATCTGGTAGTTCCACACATCGATGCCGATCGCATAGCGCACGTGAGTAAACGGGATGATGATCATGCGCGGAAAATCGGGCGTCTGAATCGGGCAGTTCGGGTTCTTGTTGAAAAATGCCGGTGCGATCGCATGACCCGACTGCTCGACGGTCTCGACCACGCCATTCTTGAACGCGGCGTTGTGCATCACGAAATAGCCCGACGTCTGCATGCCCCAGCGCACGATCACGGTCTGGGGCAGAGGGATGGGCATCGACATAATGAAGCCGCAGAGCATCGACGGTAGCAAGTTCTCGATTATCAGGAGCGAGTGCGCGTTGCCGAACACCTCGCAAACTTCCTGCATTGCCTTGTACAGCGTGTGATGCACGATCACCTCAACCTCGAGTACCGTGTAGCCGTCCAGCGAAGGCTGGCGCTCTGCGTCCTCAGCGCGCACATAGCAGACGATGTCGTCTTGCGGGTCGCAGGGGCGCAGACGGTGGCGCGCGAGCAGCTTCACCATGGGCGCATTATCGCCCTCGGCGTACCCGTACAGGGCCAGGATCTCCGGGATGCAGAAATTCGCGATCTTGATCGGTTCGTTCGTCTTAGTGTGAGGGTTGTACTTCTCGATGCACATGCAATCGTCAACCGTGACGTATGTGTACTGCCCACGCATGATCCCCATGTCGATGGGGTCGCTGCCCCCAAAACCCCCACCGACGTCGTGGTCCTCGTACTGGACCGTCAACCACTGGTTCTGGTCAAAGAGCAGGCCGATCAACTCCGGGTGATTTAGGCACGTTTCCTTGGACGGATTGGTCTGCCCAGCCGCCGTGAAGCCGTTCTTCCAGGGGACGAAGCGCCCGGTCGTGGGGTGAAAAATGCCGAGCGAGAGCTTCATACACGGCTCTTGAGACGACTGCCCCGCCTGGTACACGTTCGGCTTCGTGCGATTTCCGAACTCGAAGCGCGCGCCGTAGACAAGAGGTGGTTCTGCGCACGGGGCAAAAAAATGAGGCAGAGCACAGGCGCCGAGTTCGGTGTGTGCTGCGGACCGTAAGGACCGTCGCCATCCTCATCCTCGTTCATGTCGATCTTGACCGAAAAGTCGAGCGCGACCTTGTATTTGAGGCCGCGGTCGCCCGTGAGCTCCGCATACCACCCGCCCTCGCTACGCGGCGCCTGCACGTAGCGCTTCGTGGTGCTCTTCGTGCCCGACGCCTCGGTGGAAATATTGAAGGACTCAAAGAGCTCCTCAGGCACGTACGCAGGGTCGTTGGCAGGTGCGGGGCGCGACGTCAAGATCTGCTTGTCGCTCAGGGTTTTCTTGGTCAGCTGGCCGTACTGGATGCTCAGGAGTTTCATGACGTCTTCCAACTCGTCGTCCTGGTCCAGGAGCGGCTCCACGGCTTTGGCGAACTCTTCCAGCAATATCGACTTGGGCGTGATGGCGTCGGTGTTGATGACGATGATCGCGCGGGCGGCCTGCTTGGTGAAGTACTGGCGCTCGTTCGAAATCTCTGGGATCGAGTACTGCACGCCGGCCACGCATTGGAAGGCCCGCACGCGCTCAAAACTGAAGGCGTCACTGGTGACCGGCTCTGGCGTCACGACATTATCGCTGTGACGCTGGCCATAATCGCCGCGGGCAACTCCCTGGCGCGAGGGTCTTGGATTCTGAGCGCGGCGCGACTGGGCGAGCGACGAGCGGTTGCCGGGGCGGAAGGCCATGACAGAGAGCGAGTGCGAGGGGGGAAAGTGCCTGACAGAAAAGTGAGCACGAGGGCGGGAGCAGGCGACGGGGCCCAATATCTCTTCGACAATCAACGAGATTGAATCTCGGCGCGGTTTGTCAAAATCCCATTTTTTTCATAGATGGGATAAATACCTCTTATCTCTTATCTCTTTTATTATTTATTTAAATAATTAAATTAAATTAAATTAAATTAAATTAAATCGAGATTAAATCTCGGCGCGGTTTGTCAAAATCCCATTTTTTTCATAGATGGGATAAATATCTCTTATCTCTTATCTCTTTTATTTATTTTATTTATTTATTTTAAAAAAGAATTAAATAAAATAAATAAAAGAGATAAGAGATAAGAGATATTTATCCCATCTATGAAAAAAATGGGATTTTGACAAACCGCGCCGAGATTTAATCTCCCCCTTTAATATTCATTTAATTCTTTTTAAAATAAATAAATAAATAAATAAAAGAGATAAGAGATAAGAGATATTTATCCCATCTATGAAAAAAATGGGATTTTGACAAACCGCGCCGAGATTCAATCTCGTTGATTGGTCGGAGATATTCACAATCCAAGCAGCATGACAGTCGAGCCCCAAGTGTCGATCATGGAACCGATGCGTCGCAAGCGGACGCGCGCGATCTCCGTGCCGCGCGCGCATCGCTCGATCAGCACGGATTTCGCACCGAATCCGTGGGTCTCGCTCGAGCCACTCGGCGAGCAGGTCGCGCGAACAACATCCGCGCTTGCCGAGCTAGCGGTTTTGACGCACAACAACCCCGAGACGTGGTATGCGCAAGGCGTGATCACGGAATCGATCACACACGACTTCCTGACCGCGACGAACAAATCCTGGAACGACGGCATCGAGCACGGCAAGTGGCTCTGCGCGGAGGAGTTGATAAACGCCTATGCCGAGATTGAGATGCTGCGCCGCAACATTGGCGAGGTCGACAGGCTACGCGGCGAGCTCCATCGTATTTCCAACTGTGGGTAAAATGCGGAAGGAGGCACGCGCCCTGCTCTTCTGGGGCGTCTGCATCCCAACGCGCATCTACCTTGCCTCGCGCGGGAACGATCCGCTCCTGCGTGCTGCTGCGGTGCTCGTCAGCTATCGGTGGCTGAGCGGGCTTGAGGGTGGTCACGAGGGGGCGTTTGGGGGTCCCGCGTTTTGGGCAGACGAGCGCCCGATCCATGGCGCTCTGTGGGGAGCGTATGCACTCAGCGGTGCGTCTGGGTTCCTATGGGCGGATACTGTGTTCGGCGGTGTCAATTGGGTGTCTCATATTCTGAAATGATCAATACATAGATGCTTGACGGGATCCGCACGGGTGTCAACACAGTCGTTTTCGCTACTCCGATCCTAGGGTCTGCGATCTTCTTCCTCGTCGTGGGTACTAACAGTCGTGATACGGGGTGGATCTCGCGCGGCATCGGTGGTGGAATCGCGGGTGCGACGACTGGTGCGTTGTGGGAGTATACGGTCAACAGCTCGGACCGGCCGGAGATCAAGGCTGAGGTCATTCTCGGCTGCACGGGGATCGGCGCGGGTGCGGGGATCTTGAGTGGCAGCATGGATCGGCGGTTTTAGAAGAGTGAGTGGCCTTGAAACGAATTTCTTTGAGTGCCACTCTTCTCCATAACCCGACACCCATTCGTACTTGACGTTCCTACTACATCAACATTAACATAAATGCTGACCTCGTCGTTTGCTTGGAGATCGATGATACGATGCAGTGACGTTTCCATTTCCTTAACATCTGCCAACCAATTCCCCTGGTGGAGTCTGTGCTGGAAACTTGACGATCGGATAACAACAGGAGTTGCCGATCCTCTGGTCATTAGCATTTGCACCGTATATGCACTAATCGAACATCCTGCTTGACCAGTCCAGGTCGTACCGGCTAATGGTTCTAGACACACAGATACGTCCGATTGCAGCGAGTAAATACCCGATGCTGGTGCTGTAAACTTGGCGGGGGTCTGTGCTGATCCTGCGGAAAACATATTGACATTGCTGCCCCCATTGTTTATATTTATAATGTCTGTCTGTAAGTCAGTAAGGTAAAAGCTGATCGTTCCGTCGCTTGTCCTCGATCCATAAGAATAAGTGCCAGGAGAAGCTGAATTGCCCGCAAATATCACTGTTATTGCTGCTCCACCCCCACTCCCACCCCCCCCACTAGGTGGTGGCTGCCAGCTTACTCCACCGTTCACAAACGTCAATACATCGTTCGCAGTAGCACCTGATCGGGTCGGAACTAAGTTAGACCCTATTTCAGTCACGGTACCACTTACTGATATTTTGGAGTCTCTGTTTAAAAAGACTGGCCAGTGTCCTTCACCAGTTGCTAATGTTAAACTAATTGGAACTAGGTCTTCGCTATAAAGATTACCATTTGCATCGAATGCCCCCCTTCCTAAATACCGGCTTGTCATCGGCAGACCTGCTTTTGTATCCCAAGTCGAACCGGTATGGTATAATACTTGTCTATCGTGTGCGGCCGCTAAACCCCCTGGATTAGGATTATTAATTAATGTTGGTTGTGTGATTCTATTATCGAGTTGAGTGTTAATGCTGGACGTCACTCCGTTGAGGCAATCAAATTCTGCATTAGACACATTACCGCCACCAATAAAGGATGCATTGAGACGATCAGTTGCACTATATGAACCCGGTTGCCCATCTTGACCCCTCAGATCACCTGTCGTGACACTGGTTGAATCGGTAAATGATAACGTCAATTGCCCGGTTGCAGCATCGTAGGTTGTACTACTAATCCCGTTGCCATCATCCCCATCGGTGCCTGCAGGACCTGTTGGACCCACTGGACCCGTTGCGCCTTGACCACCCCCTCCCCCGCTTTCAAGTTCTGACACTCGTCGCTCCAAATCGTCTCGCGCCGTGGATCCACCGAACGAACGGCTCATCTTATCTAGTTACCCACTAGAAATTCACAACACTTAGACCTTGTGACCCGAGAATTCGTGCAAACTTGCTCGCCATCCGTTCGACGTGTGGTAAGCTGATGTGCCATTAGGGAGTGTAGCATTGTTGCCAATTAAGTAATTCGTTTGGTAACTCGCCTGAAATTTGCACCTAATGATGTCACCCTGTGCACATTCGACCGTTGTAGTGACGTCATACGAAGCATCCCCCTTATTATCATGATTAGACATTCGAATCGATTCGGCAATATCCACGCCTTGCTTTTCGATGTAAACATTTGCATATTGCCCACCATTTTGCAAATTAAATGTACCTCGAAAGTAAAAGCGGAAAACGCCCGCAACGGGAACTACGTATGAGTACGTCGACGTATTGAATGCCGTAGATGAGTCGTGTAATACGTTATTGAATGGCACAATGGTGTCAGTGTTCGCCCCCGTAGCGAAAACGTGGGGTGTGTCTGTGTAATTTACCGCAAACGACACCGACGTGCCACCACTTGCGGCATCAGATGAATAGGTGACTTCTCCTGTCCCCGAGTCATAGTGCATGACACCCACTCCCAAAGCACGCGGCACAGGTCTGACAGGTGCAATGACGAGACTATTGGCATTGTGTGTATCCATATGAGCTCCGGTCGCGTTGATGCAAATAGAGCTGATGTGCGTTGCTTCACTATCCGTTCCCAACGCAATTGAGTTGGTGCCCATGCCAACCGATTCATAACCTATACTGATTGAATTTACACCTGCATGGTTCGTTTCCCCCGAAAACTCCGGTCCATGTCCTTTTCCTGAATGTAACCCTAACGCAACAGCGTTTTGTGCATTCGCTCTTGCATCTGCACCAACAGCAACTGCATTACTACCTGTCGCTTGCACATCACGTCCTAATGCTATGACTCCTAACCCACTCGCCCCAGCATTCGTTGATTTCAGACTGCTGCCCACTAACGTAGTACCTCCACCACCTCCTCCACCACTACCACCACTTTCAAGTTCTGACACTCGTCGCTCCAAATCGTCTCGCGCCGTGGATCCACCAAACGAACGGCTCATTCGTTATCTACAAACTCACTAGAATATCTACAAATAATCCGATACTGTTGCAAGGGGGGTATAATGGGTCGGTCTAACGGATACCGACCCAAGGCGGCCGTGCGCAAGGAGGTGCTTGCGTTGCGTGCTCAATTAGCTGAGTGTCGCGACGACCAATGGGTGAAAGCAAGTATGATCATGGAGAACATCACAACCCTCCTGGGCTACAGCGGTGGGCCAATGCATGGCAAGATCGAGCCGCGCGCGTGTCGGTACTGCAAGTACTTCGGCCACACCCGCCAATACTGCCCGAAGTTTAAGGCCGCACAGGAGAGGCAGTTGCAGCGCGAGTACGAGGCGATTCTGAAAGAGGACCAAAGGCTCTTTGATAAGCACCGCGAGCCAGTTAAGGTGGCACCGTACGACCCGACCAAAAGCGGCCAGGCGCTCACATTTGATGAACTAGGTATGCCCTACACCATCAGTACCCACTGTGGGCCCATTGTCGGCGTTCGGGGCGATCGGCACTACGGCAAGTGGACATTCGACGAGCACGGGTGCGTGGTGGAGCGGGTTACTCCGGAGCCTCTATCTGCTCCGCGACCGGATCCCCAATTGCCCTAAGGACATATTCTATACTTTCACCCGAGAAAATGCGCTGAACAAACATTATGAATCGGTCGTGCACTTGTCTCGGCGTCATGTTGGCGAAAGACTTTAACACTCCTGGGGGGGTCCTATCTCTACCCCATCGGAAGCTCACACCGGATGCCATGCTCATTGCCTGATTAGTTTGTTTAAAACCAAAACCGTAGTCGAGGGAGTTAAACAGTCCGAGATATGAATCTCGGTACTCCCAATTGGGGTCCCACATCCTCGAGTCTATCGTACCGATTCTGTCTAATGGTACTGTCGGTCGCCCAGCCCTTGCAGGGTCGTTAACAAACGATTCCAGAATGTTGGTAAAAATGGTGTTGCGCCGAGCTCGTCGGTTAGCCCTATCCATGACAATTACACGTTAGATTAATCGAAAAGTGCTTGGATTCTGACATTAATCTGACAAGTGGTAAAGGGGGAAATGAGCGTCACGGCTGATTTGTTACTCGAGGTAATGCGCGTCATTAACCAGCTAGCCCAGACTGCGGATGAAAGCTTTACCCTCGCGCTTCGAGCCACGTTAGGTAGGTTGCGTATCTCTTACCAAAACCCATTCGCTCATCTTCCGGATCCCTCCTTGAGAGAAACACTTCATGCTCGAAGCTTTATGAGGGGTAACTTTAGAGGCCCGGACTACCACCCAGAGCCTTTTCGAGATCGCTCATGGGGCTACCTACAATAGCAACTCCGCTTGGATTCTAAAATTAATCTGACAAGTGATAAAGGGCGAAATGAGCGTCACGGCTGATTTGTTACTCGAGGTAATGCGCGTCATTAACCAGCTAGCCCAAACTGCGGATGAAAGCTTTACCCTCGCGCTTCGAGCCACGTTAGGTAGGTTGCGTATCGTACCAGACTGGCGTCCGAACCTAGTACTCCAAAGAGGTGTTCTTTTCCATTATCCCTACGGGGAGACTCGGGGTGCTTTCAACCAGGCACCGGTCACTAGGAGATCTTGGGGCTACCTACAATAGCAACTCCGCGCGCAGACGTCTGAGCTTTGCGTGCTGCCGACGGATCTGCGACAGGTTGCCCGTGCCCCCCGCCCAGTCGGCGAACGCCACGAGTAGCGCGGTCAGTGGGATCTCATTTTCCTTCATGGACACACACGTCGGGATGGCCCCACTCGCGCGACACCGCTTCACGGCTTTACGGAATAACACGACCTTTTTATTGCGTGCATAGTAGCCACGAACGCTCTCTGTGTTAGTCATCACACCCTGGTAGGGGGTTGGAAAGAAGCTCGTCTACACAGGTGCTCGCTTTTTGAAAAGTGTCACCGCGCGGCGACACCATACAATCGCTCGTAATCTCGTTCTGCAATACGCAGTGCAAGTTCGTAAACGCGTCTCGGTATGGCGGCAAAACCAAACAAATTATAAACAGTGTGAATCGCAATGCGAAGAATTCGATCTATGATTACCTGTGGCGCCAGTGCACTCGGATCGCGATAATCCATCTAGTTTACACTTCCATCAGATTATCTATTTCTCTTTCGGCCGACGGGTGGCATGTGACGCGCCGGCTCATTCAACACCGGCTGCTTGCACACACACGCGAGCGCGTCGAGTGTGCGCTTACAGTGCGCCTTGCGACGCCAGTGCCCACCTACCCTCTCCGCGACACACAGCTCCGAAGCGTGCGACCAGCGCACCTTCGTATAGGGCGGGACCCAGCTCAGGTTCCGCACGTCGTCCATGACATGCGAGCGCACGAGCGCGATCGCAAGCGCCTTACCATCTTCACCCGACATGGCGCGCTCACTTAACTGTCAGATTTACTTAGACGACGAGCCCTTCTTGGCATCCTCCGTAGCGATCTTCAGGTCGTAGTCGACCAACTCCTTCAGGATCCACGGGTGCTCGGCCCACTTGGCGGACTCCTGCGTTATCATCACGAGCCAGTTATACCAGTTGATCGGCAGTCTGTTGCCACGTGCGCACCCCATGACGTCGATCGCCGCCTTCCACTCCTTCTCCGATTTCGCGTGCGTTAGGGAGCGGATCTCCTCCGGCTGAATGGGGTAGGCCATGTGGGGTGCCGCGCACTGCAGCTCGTTGCCGATCCAATAGCGGAAGGGGAACGTGGCCGAGACGGCCTTCAGCCACTCGACCCAGTCGCTCGGGAGCTGGCCGGCGCGAGCCTGCCCGACGCGCTGCACGACGACCTGCCACTGCGCGAGCGACTTGCACATAACCAGGCCCTGCTTCTCCTCGGGCGTGAGCGGCGTGGTTTTGACCGGCTGCTCGATGTCCTTGCGGCGCGAAAACGCCTCCGATGCAGTAAAGACCTTGACCTCACCCCCGTCGTTGGAGACCACCTGCACGAGCTCGTCGAGAAACCCGCGAAGGTTCTTGCAGTATTCGCCCATCTTCGCGAGCTCCGCCTTCAGCTTCAAGTGCTCCTTGCACACGAGCACGAGTGTCTCGCCCACCGACTGGTTGGCCACATCGGGGAAGCAGAAATCGGCATTGTCGCCCATCACGACCTTGAGGGGAACGGACTTGACCGCGGCGACGGCCGCCGCGTTGGTCACGAACTCAGCGGTCTGTGCGACGCCCGTGACTTGCAACAGGCTGTCGACCTGCGCCTTCTTCAGCGACTCCTCGAGGCAGTCACGAACAGCTTGGTCGACATTATCGGCGATCTTGCTGGCATGGTTCTTGAACTGGTCGTCGATGTACGTCGTGATCAGGTTGGCCAGTTGCTCGTCGGCGGCCTCGCCCTCAGACAGGCGCTCCTTCAGCGCGCGCAGGCACTCAGCCATGCCAGCGCGAATCTGGTCAGCAGAGAGGGCGGCAGACATTTTTTTTGAGGCGACGTGGGATGACTTTTGGTACACGCAGATACAAATCTGAATATGTCCCGACCCGAACAATTTCGCGCACAGATATTCAGAGGATCGGGATGCAGGCGGCAGAAGACAAGCGTGTGATGCGCCGTGCACTGCTGGACAAAATCGAGGCCCTCAAGCGCGCTGAGGGGGCGCTCTTCGGCTCGATTGTCGAGAACGTCGGCCCAGTCTCGCAGTGGCCGCTGCACAACCTCGAGCAAATGCTGTCATCGCATCTGACGTACCAGCCCCGTATCAACCTGACGCTCTTCCTGTTGGGCAACCAGTGCCCGCCCGACGACTACGCAGAGTGGGTCGACTCTCGCAACATGCTCAAGGACATGCCGGCGCGCGCCCACGTCGCGTCGCTCATCAAGGATCACAAGGATGGTAAGCTGTCGCGCTTCACGACGTACATGCTCCCCTTCCGCGTGACCGCGCCACTCAAGCCCCTGAGCCTCCGCAAGCACAAATGGGATGGCGTCGGCGAACCGATGCCGAAAGACGCCCCACCCGAGGCATTCATCTTCGAGGTCGAGACCCCGGGCCCGATTTTCATGGCGATGGAGGGCTGGCGCTGGGACAAGGCGTACGGCATGCTAATGAACAACGCCCTCGCGATGTCTAGCTCGACGCCCACGATCACCATCGAGCCGATGCGCGACCCCGACCCCGAGAACGACGTGATGACCGACGTGTACGGCCTCCCGATCGACGACATGGCCGACGAGATGGACCTCGAGGCCTCGATCGGCATGAAGCGCCCGGAGCCCCCGACCACCCTCA
>Ga0315315_10000404_pt1 | contig 35711 bp, 20 predicted proteins | sample M140m3416metaG_FD_203699 | JGI IMG/M metagenome (GOLD analysis project Ga0315315, IMG submission 203699) | Ammonia-oxidizing marine archaeal communities from Monterey Bay, California, United States - M1 40m 3416 | ecosystem: Environmental > Aquatic > Marine > Intertidal zone | place: USA...
AGAATTTTAGGAACATGCGTTTATGCTTGTACTTGCCTTCAATCTCCTCTACTTTGTGCTCCTACTTGTATAAGAACTCCTATTCTTTGCGCTGATACTCGTGTGAATACAACTTACGTTTGTATTAATGGGCAAGTAGAGGTGCGCCCTTTCTCTACAGATGGCTTGCGAGGGGTACAAATTAGATCTGGATGTACATCTAATACTGCCGCTCTTGAACTTACAAATAACTCTGGAACTTGGATGGGGACTTTATATACAACAACTGGTCATTACGGTTTCTTAGATTCTTCATGGGGCAACTGGGACATAAAGAAAGCAATTGATGGCACTATGTGCATAACAGTTGGGTCTAGTGGATTTGTATGCGCATTAGAAGGTGGTGTTTGCGCTACTACTTGTGTTAGTGCTCCTGTTGTTTGTGCTACTACTTGTCTCCGTGCAGATAATCAAGATGCAATATGCCTCACCCATTCAAATCCTTATATCCGGTCTGGTAGTTCATATATCATCATGCCGAATGGGCTTTATGTAAGCGGCGGAACTTTATATGTTACTAATACAATAAATGTCCGTAGCGGTATTTGTCAAGATAATGGAACAATACTTGATATATTTGGAGGTAATGATTCTCATAAATGTACTAACTTACGAGGCAAGACTTTTGTATGCCAGTGTCTTTATGTTCATTGTAATATTTGCTTAGCTCCTGACACAAGTGGAAATATGCAAAACGGTATCTCTTTGGGTAAAGTAGGGGGATTACCGCAAGCTGCTTGGGGAGAGAGCGGTACCCAAACTGGTCGTATAGAAATTGGCTTACCAACAAAAAATGGCGAAGGCGGGAGCAGTCACCTTGGAATGGTTCACGTAGCTGTTGATGTTTATGAATACAACGGTAATGATGTTATGACTTTTATTGTTGGTGGGCATAACTGGGCTTGCCAATGGTACAATTGTGGTGCTCATATAACAGGCGGCTGCACAGACAAAACTATAAAATTAGCCTATCATGCTTGTGGTGGTACCTGCAACGGTCGATATGTAATACTAATTGGAGAACCTAATAGCTCTTGGACCTACGGATCAGTTCATGTAAGAAGCATAACTAACGGACTATATTACTGTGACTATATGGACATGGGTACCCCTTGGTATGTTAAGAGAGTGACTTGTGCTGATAATCATTATAATCAAACTACTGGAGACTTAAGACCTACTTCATTCAGTATGGCAGGATACCAATGCGCTATGACCTGTGTTCATGCTCCTACGGTTTGCGCTACTACTTGTGTCAGCGCACCTAGGGTTTGCGCTACTACTGATTTAATTTCTCCTTTAATATACCCTACTGGCTGTTTACAGTTTGATCAACCCGGTACTAGATCTTGGAAAGTATGTGCTTCCAGCGGTAATCTTAATTTCCATAGCGGAGATGGTTCTGGTGTTTTCTACTTTCATAATCAGACTAATTCTAATATATTTTGTGGTACTACTTGTGTGAAGTCCGCAATTCTTTGTTCTGATTCAAATATTGTATTAGGTAATATATTAAATATAAATGGTATGTGTCTTCATAAGCATGATGGTCACGTACTAAATTATAAGAGTGCTAACTCTAGCGTTGCGAGTATCAGATTTCAGTCATCCGATGGCACTACCCAAGGCTACACATATTTTGACAGTAAACATATGGGCTTTCTTGATGCAGATGGACAATGGATGTATTATGGAAAATGCGATAGTTGTCATAACTGGAGAATAAATAATAATACTCAGATGATTCTATATGGCGCTTGCCTTTGCCATTGCGCTAAGATTGAAGCTGCTATATTATGTGCTCCAACTTGTCTAAGCTCGTCTGTTGTAAAAGTTTCCAATGGTACTAACATCTCATCGTCTGCTGGTGCGACTGGGCAATTTATAGTTAGTGGGCTTGGCTATTCTACCTTCATAGCAATGGATGGAAGTAATCTCGATTTTGGGCATAATTCCAGTGCTAGAGGTCTTAGGCTCATGACCAACGAAAGCGTCAGAATGTGTTTTTCTGGTGACGGGAGTTCTGCTACTATTACTACTTCGCTCTTAACTATGAACCATTTGACCGCAAATGGTTGTATTTGTGCTTCTCAGCATATGTGCGCTAGTCACTTTTATGGTGATGGTTCTAATTTAACTGGTATCAGTGGTAGTGGAGTTAGTGGATCTGGCACGGATCAGTACGTTCCTAGATTCAATGGAACTGGCGCTGTAGAGAATAGTGCGATTTATTCAAATGATAGTAATAACGTAGGTTTAGGAACAACCTCCGTTGATTATAAGCTTCATGTAGTGGGGATAGTTGCGGCTCAAGATGGAGTAGGGGCATTTAGAATAATAGGCACAGCTGGAACTGCGTCAATAATAGACCTAAAAGCTGACGGAGGTATTTTTAAAATTAGAGATGTTAATAGTGGATCCGAAAAGTATCACATTAAAACTGGCAGTTCAGGATACCATAAATGGTACGTTCATGACTCCTTAAAAATGGCTCTTTGTTCAAATGGAATCCTGTATGCGTGTTCTAGTGTATGCGTAGGTAATACTCTCTATGTTAATGGAGGTAGTTACTGGAACAACGCCTGCCTTTGCCTTGCAGTTCCATTGCGTTCAACTTGTATATGTTCTACAGGCGGCATTAATGCAGACGGTTACGTATACAAAGGCGGTGGCGGATTCTTAATTAAACATCCAAATCCAGCTAAATGCAGCACTCATACCTTAATGCATGGATTCGTAGAATCAAACACAAGAGGCGACAACATTTATAGATGGCAAGTTGAGACTTCTAATTGCACAAACGTAATTACTCTTCCTGAATACAACGAATACTTAAACGAAAACGAAATGACTTGGGTTTCTCCAGTTGACCATTTTGGAAGAGCGTATGGCGAAGTTACGGCTGATAGAAGATGTATAGTCCTTTGTTCTGACACAGATGGTAAATATAACGTGATGCTAGTCGGAACAAGAAAAGACCCATTCCCTGAGGATGGGTGGATTAAGCATGGATGCGCAGCAGAGAGATCAGGTTCAATAGAGGATTACAGAGATAACGTAATATAAAGTCTAAAATATTTTTTAGTCTAAACCACAAAACACTAGTATAACTATTTGTGAATGACAAGAATATTATCTTCCATGTAGAAGGCGGAATTGGCAAGAATATTATGGCGACTGCGGTTGCCGCAGCTATCAAAAAGAAGTATCCAGAAAGAGATATTATCACGATTGGCTCATGGCCAGCAATCTGGTTTAACAACCCAAATGTTGAAAGATTTTATCAATTAGGCAATACTCCTTATATTTTTGAAGATTATATTAGAGAAAAAGATACTCTAATTTTCAAGCAAGAACCATATCATCATCATGGGTATATCAATAAAAAAGTTCACTGTATTCAAGCTTGGTGCGAGCTTTTAGGGGTTGATTATAATGGAGAAAAACCAGAGATTTATTTAACTCATTCAGAGTCTGAGCAAGCCAGAATGCAGTTCGGTTCATCAGATAAACCAATTTTCTTAATTCAAACTAATGGCGGAGCTATGACTGCAGATAGGGCTCCTATGTCTTGGGTCCGTGACGCACCTCTTCCAGCTGTGCTGAAAATGATTGAGCCGTTTTTTGAAAAATACAACCCAGTACAGATAAGAACAGAACACCAACCGGGTTTTGAAAATATGCCTTGGGTTTCAAGCCCAAATGTTAGAGAATTAATGGCATTAATAAAATGGTCTAGTAAAAGATTATTTATTGATAGTTTTGCTCAACATGCAGCTATGGCTTTAGATAAAAAGTCTACTGTACTATGGCCAATGGATAATGTTAAAGCTTTAGGTTATGAGCATTTTCATGATAATATAGTGAGTAATGTAACATTAAAGAAAACTCATTTAATTGATAGTTATTTAGGAGATTTAGATATATCTGGTCAACCTCATATGTGCCCATTTAAAGATGATGATATTTTTGACATTGAACAGGTTACAAAAAGTTTAAAAAGACAAAAAGATACAAAATTTCCTAAAAGTATGATGAATTTAGCGCCTCAGCCTCAACAGCAGGGATGCGGACCGGGGCAACCTTGTCCTCCTCAAGGCATGCCACCTCAAGGGATGATGCCTCAACAGGGCTTTGGCGCACAGCCACAAGCAATACCAATGCCTCATCAGCAAGCACAATCAGCCCTGCAACCAGAAGTTCTCGAGGCGAAGTAGGGCGTGTAATTTAAAAAAGAAAAGGATTTTTAGAAAAATGGCAATAGAATACGAATTCAGTAGGATTAACCCTTTTTGTACTAGTGATGCAGATGGGTCTAACGAAAAAACAACTAGGGTTGAATTTACCTTAAAAGGCTCAGATACGGTTAATGGTGTTGAATACGAAGCTTACGCTAATCACGAAATACTGCTTTCTGGAGACGCTAGCATAGCTCCCGCTTCTCTTGATTTAAACGCGTTACTTAACGGTTATATAGAAGACAACAGCATCAAAGATGAAGTCGACGCCTCTATTAATCAGCAAAAAACTGTAGCTCATGAATGGACAGGAAGCTTAACCGCTCCTAGTGTTTCTTAATATAAAAGGTTAATAAAATGGCTATAGAATATACATTTTCAAGAGTGCAAGCTAATTGCGTTTGTAAAGCTGGCGACCCAAACGAAGGTAAGGTTTGCGAAGTTATAGTAGGAATGACCGCTAAAGATGGGGAAACTTCTGCTTATATTGATACAACTGTTGCTCTGACTGGAGACGCTAGAAAAGCTGTAGGAGACCTAGATCTTTCTGCAATTTGCAATGGAGCAGCCACCGAGGGAGACTGGAAAGTTCTTCTTGCAGCGGATATAGATCGTAAAAAAGATTTACCTGAACGATATAGCGGAGAATTATCTATACCTAGTGTTGAGTAATTTTTTTTTGATTTTCTTAAGGCTTCTTTGTATGACTCTTTGATATGAGTGAAGAAAACGTAATAGATACCCCAACTGTAGAAGAGACAGCCCCTCAAGAGGGCGGCGGGACTCAAGCTCCAACACCAGAACAAGCACTTAATACGCTTGCTGCTGCTGCGCGTCAAGCAAGATTGACGTACGAAGAGCATGCGGCCGTTGATAGTTGCGCTAGGGTTCTAGCGGAGCTGGTACAAGGTTCTCAGACTTAATTTAGGAGCTGTTGTTCACAAAAAGGGTATGTTCCGATATCAAGGGTAACCTTTTAGGTTGCCCTTTTTTCTTTTATTAGTGTAATATTTACAGATGAAAGTGGTAGACATAGCTGATGAACTTTTTAGAGAAATAGGAGAGCCTTCTACCTATTCTATAGCATCTATATCCTATTGGGTTAGGGCTAATATTGGTAGGTTGAACAACCATATTAATACTTTTTTCGAGGTCCAAGAGGATACTTACGAGATAAAACAGCAAATAGATGAAAAAAATGATAATACTTTAGTATCTAAAGAAATTACATTAGATGAAGCTTCTATTCTTAAAAAAATGTTCTTAATTCATTATTACGATAGAGAAATAAGGACTAATATAACTAGCGCGAATGACGACACTATTATACAAGTTACTGACCAAGGCTCAACAGTAAGAAAAATTAATAAAAATGAAGTTGTTAGGTCTTTAACCACTCTTAAAAAGCAAGAGTATCAAGAAATGAAGGATCTTATTAGTGATTACAGAAGATCTCAACTTAAACCAAGACAAGTTGTTGGTGATGATACTACTAAAGGTTCCTTTAAAGGGGACTCTACTTATACAAGAACTGAAGTTTACAGAACCTAATGCCTAGTCTTATATCAGATACTGAGAAGCAGAAACTAACCGGAATCTTTACTGACATATTCGATACTTTTAAAAGAGAGATAGTCGTACATAAAGAACCGCGTAAAGTTATTTCTCAAGTGAATACCGCCTCTCTTTTCGGTTACGGTGACCCCGCTAGTTCTGTAAATTATAGTTATGAACCGGTCTCTGGCGTATACAGCGCAACTATAAGGTACGACATGAATCAAGAGACAGAAAGATTAGCTGATATCCCTCAAAATATATCAGTTGGTAATGTCTATATAAAAGTACAAGAAGATGCAAGAAATTACATAAATAAAGGTAAAACAGAAAAGGTAACTTTTGACAATAAATCATTTAAAATTATTTCAGAAGATGCAAATAGAAGCTTTTTAGACAGTAAGTTTTTTGTTTATAGATTGGAGGCTACGAAGTAATGGCTGTAGTTACTTTAAAAAATTTTTTAAAAAAAGACTTTTTAGAAAAAGTGGTTAGAAATTCTGCTGCTGTAGCTTCTCAAGCTGATTTAATAATAAAAAGAAGAGTAGCTGGGATAAAAGGAGTAGCTTTAAGAGAGTTTGATTCTCATCCGGTTTCTAAAGAAATAGCCCAAGGTCCAGATGCGCCAAACATATCTAATACTTTAAGCGGAGAAGGTAATTTATTTTCTTTTATTGGTTTTAATAAAAGTTCTGACCCATTAACTCCTGTTAGGGAGGTTTTGAAATCTAGTTTAAATTTAACAAGTAGACAAAAAAAGAGAAGAGGAGCTAAAGGGATAGTGCTTGGTTATAGGTATGAATTAAGCTTTCCAACATTTTCTACTTTTGATTTAGTATCTAGAATGCCTTGGGAAAGTGGTAATAGTTGGGTAGAGGGCATAGAAAAAGGCATATCTGGCTATAGTAATTATATGTACTTTAAATTTGGTGATGGTAAAGAATTAAAAAAATCTAGATCAGGAAAATCTTTACAACTTAAAAAATCTGTAAATTCTGGAATTTTTAAAACAACTCCGTATATAACTGAAATACTAAGCAAGTATAGACAAAGGCTAGAAGGATAATGAAGGTTCAATTTGAAAATAAAGTAATGAGTAGTCTTTTGATGTTTATCGATCACAAGGTAACGCAAAAAGGCGATGCATACACAAATACTAAAAGTAACTTTTTTAAAATAGATAGTTTATTTAAGGATTATCATGTTTACTCTGCTCCCTTTAAGCAGATGGTGTCAGATGTTAGTGTAACTGGGTCATCTACTCCAACAATTATGTCCGGCATTTATGTTGATGGAGATGGGCCTCTTTATGTTGGAAATAGTGGGTTTGATTCTATAAATTACATGCAGGGTCAGTTATATTTTACAGGAGATACAGACCCTATGCTTGGCAAAACACTAAGCGGAGATTATTCAGTAAAAGATTTTAACGTTTTCCTTACAAGTATGCCAGAAGAGCAGCTGCTTTTCGAGACCAAGCTTACCATGAACCCAAGGACTAGTGATATAAATGTTACAACTGGGGTTGATTCAAATACTCAGACCTACCCGGCTATTTTCATAAAAGATAACGGAGGAAGAAATGAGGAATTCGCTTTTGGTGGCATGGATGACACAGTAATTAACGCTAGAGCTATAGTCTTAGGTGATTCTATGTTTTCGTTGGATGCGGCATGCGGAATATTAAAGGATACAGTAAGAAGCAACTTACCAGTAATAGAACAATCTGACTTAAATTTAAATGCCCTTGGAGCCTTTACAGGTGTAAATTATGATTATACAGGTTCGGCTACAGGAGATTATTGTTTTATAGACAGGGTAACGGTTTCAAAAAACATAGCAAATAGGGGAGATTTTGAAAATTTAAACCCTAATGTTTTTTCAGCGTTCGTGGATTTTGAGTTACATAGCTACCGCTATCCAAGGGAGTAGATGTGACCCAGAAAATATTTCTCTAGATAGGTTTAGAGATGTAATAAGACTAAAGAATAAGGAGATTTTTACATTATGGCAATTTTAGTAGCAGATACAAAAAAAGACAAGAATGCATCAGGCTTTAGAAAGAGAGTTATTTACCAGAGTGAAGCTCTTTTCGCCGGAAGCAATAACATCCAAAGAGTTCAAAGCGTAAACTATAGTTTTACAGTACCAAGAACTGACGTTAACCAATATGGTCAATTAGGTCAGATAGAAAGAGTTATCACAGAGGTTCCTACTGTGTCTATGGATTTTAGCTATCATTTAGCTGGAACAACTAACGAGACTCACCTTCTTGGTAACGGCGCAACTGGAGCTAACTTTGGTTTCTTAAAAGACCTTAACAATACTGGTAGTAGTTACTATCAACAAAATTTTAAAGTTGGATTAGCTGACGAAGGTGTTGATTACAACAGTGGTTTAGCTAATTCAAATAAGGGGCTTATTATCCCTAACGGATTTATAACTTCTTATTCTTGGACTGGGGCTGTAGGAGATGTGCCTAGCGCTAGTGTTAATCTTGAATCAACAGAAATGAACGTCGCTGATGTTGGAACAGTTGTTTCTCCTGAGACTTCTAGCAACCCAGTTGTTTTAAGACCCGGAAACGTAACATTTAGATCTGCTCCTACTACAACTACTGGACTTTCTGATGCAAATAATGATCTACCTGTTATGGGTTTTGATGGAATTCACGTACAAAGTTTTACTGTTTCAGTAGACATTCCTCGTGAATCTATTCAGAGAATGGGTGATAGATACGAATTTGCTCGAGTAATCACTTTCCCAATTCAGGCTACAATGTCTATCGAGGCTATTATCTCTGAGCAAGCAGCAAGTAATATTTCTGATATTGTTGGTGATCAGAACACTCAAGCTCCTGATCCCGGTTTTGATATAGATATCCATTGTAATAAAGCTAGTACCGGTGTTAATGGTCTTAACTTAAGATTTAAGAACGCTAAAATAGAAGGACACTCAATTTCTTCTAGTATTGGAGCTAACAAATCAATTACTCTTGATTATGCCGTACAGGTAGACTCAGGTCTTTATGGATATGGCAGCGCTAATTCTTCTGCTGGGTTCTTCTTAGCATCTATATAAAATTGGATTTTTGAAGTAAATCGTCTTTTTCTTTTAAGTCCCCGTCTTTTAGGCGGGGATTTTTTTGTCTTTTCGTGTTAATTTTTTTATAACTTTGTTGAGGCGTAAGGTTTATGAGTGAAGAAAAAACAGAACTTAAGGATATCATATCCTTTCAAGTCCATAGAAACATAGTCAATCTATATAAAAAGTACTTCGAAATCACTGAAGACTTACTAAGAGAACACAATCTATATAAAGAAAGAATCAAGAAAAGCTCTCTTGATGATACTAATACTATCGACGATTTAGATTATTTTACAGAAGAAAGATTTAACCAAACAAGAAAAAAGATTTTAGATGCCGGTAACGATGCAGCTAGAGAAATAGACAAGACATTAGAGTTTGTCACAATAACATTAAAGGAACAATAACATGCCCGAAGATAAAGAAAAACCCCCAATCAACACAAAGAAATGGCTGTACTCTTTTCCATTAGAAAGAAAATCTCAAACTGAAGTAGAAGAGAAGAGAGAGGAAGACGGAGAAGAAGTAATCATTAAAAAGAAGAAAGATATCGTAGAAAAAGTTCATGTATACCTTAAAAGACCTACTAGGAAGATGTACGACGAATGCAATCTATTTTATTCTGTAGAGATTTCAAAAGGAGTCAAGCAAGGGATGTTGACTCGCGCTATGATTGCTAAAAGATATAAAAATGATGGTGGTGGTTTAAGTAAAGAAGAGCAGGAAGATTTTGGCAAGAAATACAATGAGCTAATGCTTAAAGAAAGAGAGTTTCAAGTCGTTCAATTAAATTTACAAGAAGATAATACATTAAGTTTAGAAGAAAGACAAGAGAAGCTTACTAAAATAGTAGAGGAAACAGAAGTATTAAAAGCAGATTTAGAAAAATACGAAGTCGTTGCAGAAAGTCTTTACGAACATACAGCTGAGGCTAGAGCAGCTAGGAGAACTAATATGTGGTGGCTATTCTTTTTGACTCATATAAAATTCAAAAATGAAGACAGAGGGGGTATTGAAGATTTTAAACCATTTTTTGAAGGTAAAACTTTTGATGATAAAGCTAAGTTTTATGAGGAGATTGAAGAGATGATCGCTGAAACAGATAATGAGTTTGGAACTAACTTAATAGAAAGAGCTAGTTATTTGTTAGCAGCTTGGAATGGCGGGAATGCAAAAACTTACGAAGATTTTCAAAGAGTTGATGAATCCTTAGATTTTATTAAAGAGGAAGTAAGAAAAGACGAATCTTTGCAAGAAGTTTACGACGAGAAAATAAAAGAGTTAGCTGGTTTAGATATAGAAGTGCCAGAACCTAAAGAGGAACCTAAAGAAGAACCTAAAAAGGAGCCTAAAGAGGAAATTAAAGAAGAGCCAACTCCAGATGAAAAGCCAAAGGTAGATGAAGGATGAGATTAAAAATTCTTATTCCGAGTGCAAAAAACTATACAGAGATATAATATTTGGCTACTCCGAAACTAGAGTAGGAGAGTTTAAACAAAAAGTTTTTCTTAAACATCTTGATGAATTAGACGCAGGAATAACAGATAGGGAGTATGAGGACTATTTGTTTGTAGCTCAAGAAAGAGGACTTAAAACAGAAAAAGAAGGTCTTAAGTTCATGATAGAACAAGATCTTTGGAGCGAAGAAAAAGAACAAGATCTTCAAAAATCTAGAGAAAATCTCAAGACCCTAGAGAGCACTAAAAGAAAATTAATAATTAGATCTCAATTAGCTTCATTAGAAAGAGAAATAAAACCTATTAAAGAAAAGGTGTTTATTTTATCCCACGAGAGAACAGAAAGCATGGGCTTAACAGCAGAGGGCTTCGCTTCTAAAAAAGTTAATGAATTTATGGTTCAGAAAGCTTTTTACAAAGATAGAGAATTAAAAGAATTACTATATACAGATGAAGAGTTTGATATAATAGAAACAGAAGAATTAACTCAATTAATGAACTCTTTTGCTGATATGCACTCTACATTTAAAGATGAGCAAATGAAATTAATAGCTGTTTGTCCATTTTTTATGAATATTTTCTCTCTATGTGGTGATAATGCATATGCTTTTTTTGCTAAACCTATAGTAGAGTTAACTAATTTTCAAACTTCTTTACTTAATTCAGCTAAATATATAAGGTCTTTAATAACTAATTCAAAGCCAGCTCCGGATGAATACTACGAGAACCCTAAAAAACTATCAGAATGGTACGAATTACAAGACAAAACAAAGCAAGTAAAGGATGGTCTGTCTCAACAAGGAGATGCTGGAGGCACAACTATAATAGGAGCAGATAAGAGCGAACTCAGGTCTCTAGAGTCAGAAGAAGAGGAAGTAGTAGATTTAGGTAAATTAGCTAAAGAAAAGGGCGAAATAAGTTTTGAAGAATTAATGGACCTGCATGGGTTATAGTAACTTATTTTAGTGTAATTAATAAAAATTACGGTGTAAGGTATTATGGCTAGCAGTAAAATTAATATTGATTTAGTGTTGAACGCTAAGGGTTTTCGTCCCCTTGGGAGAATAAATGGTCAATTAGGTGAATTTGAGAAGTCTCTCGATGCCTCTAATGCTCGTGTCTTAGCATTTGGTGCTTCAGCGGGGGCCATATTAGCAGTAAGAAAAGCTCTTACAGCTACAGTGAAAGCTGCCATAGAAGTAGAGAAGAGCCTACAAGACATAAATGTCATACTACAAGCTACCTCTTCTAACTTAAAAAAATTCGGTTCAGATTTATTCCAAATAGCCTCACAAACAGGGCAAAGCTTTCAAGTAGCAGCTGAGGCTGCAGCAGAACTAGCAAGACAGGGTTTAGGAACCGAAGAGACCTTGAAGAGAACAAGAGATGCTCTTATATTAGCTAGGTTATCTGGAATGGGCGCAGCTGAAGCTGTAAACTCTTTAACTGCGGCTATAAACACTTTCAACAAAGCGGGGCTAGATAGCACTTCTATTATTAACAAACTAGCTAATGTTGACGCTGCCTTTGCTGTTAGCTCTGATGACTTAGCTAAGGCTCTTGGTCGTGTGGGTTCTTCGGCACAAGGAGCTGGGGTTAGTTTAGATCAACTTTTAGCTATTGTTACTACGGTACAGCAGAAAACAGCTAGAGGCGGAGCTGTGATAGGAAACAGCTTTAAAACAATTTTTACAAGAATACAAAGGCCTAGAGTCATACAAGAATTAGAAAATTTAGGTATAGCAGTTAGAGATGTAGAAGGCGAGGTATTGCCTGCTATTAAAGTATTGAGCAACTTAGCAAGACAGTTCGACAACTTAAGCTCATCTCAAAGGTCTCAAATATCGGAATTGGTTGGTGGCGTGTTTCAGGTTAACATACTTAAAGCTGCGATGAGCGATTTAAGTAAAGAAACTGGGGTATATAGCAGGGCTTTAGATATATCTCTAGGGTCAAGCGACCAAGCTATAAGGAGAAATGAAGAGTTAAATAAAACTCTGTCTGCTCAGTTCCAAAGGACAGTTAATACTTTTAAAGAAGGTGCGGCTGAATTAGGCCAACTAACTTTTGCTCCAAGTTTAGAAAGACTATTTGGTGTAGTTGAGGGTTTCGAAAAATTAGGCCAGACGGACGGAGGGAAGATAGGTGGAGCTATAGCTAAAAGCATTTTTGAAGGTATAGGTCAGTTTATATCTGGCCCCGGCTTGCTGATTATAGGCTTTACTCTATTTAAAACATTTTCTCAATTAGGTAAATTTGCAGCAGATGCTTTTAAGACTTTAACAGGACTGAATAAAAACTTTCAAACACAACTCAATTTACAAAAACAAATTTTTAATGTCCTTGAGGAGAATCCAGACCTACTAAATAAAATAAAGTCTGGAGCAATAAGCGTAGAAGACGCTCATAAAGAAATATACAGTCAAATAAGTAAAAATACAGATGCTTTAGAAGAACAGCTCAGAATGTCTCAGAAATTAGCTCAAGGTTTATCTGGGTCTGGAGTTGGTTTTGATTCAGAGTTTGGCGCTTTCTCTGGTAGAAAAAGACCTAAGTTTGGTGCTGCTGCTGGCTATGCCCCTAATTTTGCTGACGAAGTTGCAGGTATGATGGCTTCGGGATATTCAGGCTCTCAAATTAGAAACCCTAAAATTAGAAAACAAAATATACACGACGGCATGGGTGGCTCATTTACTTCTACTGTTAATGGACATGAGGATATAATAAACACTAGAAATTCAATGGGTAAGAAAGCTACTTTTGTAGTTCCCCCTAAGAATACAGATGCTTACAAAGAATACATGTCTGCTTTAAGCGGAGGATTTGTACCTAACTTTGCCGTTAGTAAATTACAAAGTTTTATAAAAAAACCTTTCAGAGACAGAGATGATCTACTTAAGCAAGTGGAGGCTGGCGTTGCCAGTGGAACAATAAGCGCTCGTGAGATACAAAAAGGTAATGACACCTTAGGCGTTAGTGCAGCTGATATTAACTTAGCAAGGGCAAGAGGTAAAGCGATAAGAGACAAAGCTAAAACTAAACCTAAGCAAGGAGAATTAGTTACTGGGCAAGGAGATGCAATTGACTTAAACAAAAGGCAAGCAGCAACAGGTGGCCCACTTAGAGTATACGACGCTAAGAAAAAATTTGGTTTGCTTGGTTTGTATGGTACAAGTACTGATAGAGGTTACATTGAATCCCCTATTAGTAAAATATCAAAATTTAGGGGAATAACTCCGGGACAACAAGGAGCGCCCGGTAGAATAGGTTTTAGAAATGTTCAATTTAGATCTGTAGGACAAGAGTTATCAGACGATAAACAAGACGCTTGGTTTACTAAAGAGTTAAGAAAAAAGTTTGCTATACCTATGGAGCGCCTAACTAACTCTTTTTCTCGCAGGATGTTGAAGAATGACGCTATGTCTGTAAAAATAAGTGGTTCAGGTAAACCGTTATTTTCTACTAGCGCGGAAGGTAATATTTTTGAAACAGCAGTAAACGCTTTAACAGCTCAAGGAAGAGGGGGTAAAGTGAGTGCTCCGTCTTTTGAGGCTGCGTTAGGAGCCGACCAGCAACAAGTCTGGGATTTCGAAGAAAGCGGAAGACCAGACAGTTTATTTAAGAAGTATTTTGATTTTGAGCCTTCTATGCTGAAAGCCGACGCTAAAAGAACCTTAAACAAAAAAGCCGCAAACTCAATGGTTAATAAGATATATAATACTGATAGCACTTCTGTTTGGATGAAAGAGCTTTCAAAAGTTTCAAAAAATAAAGCTAATGGTTATATACCTAACTTTAATGCTATATACGAATCTGTTAGAAGAGAGAAAGAAGCTGGAGTTCCTGCTGGCAGAATTAGAATAGGTCAAAGCGATAGATTGAGAGGCTCTACTAATCCGGGTGGTTTTGGGATATACAATACCAGAGATGAGCCTATGGGCTTAAACCAAGGTATTAATAATAGTATAGCAGCAGGAATCGACCCTAAAAAACAAGGAAGAGCCGCAGGTTTTATACCAAACTTCCAGTTTATGAAACCGGGTCCTGACGGAAAAGGAGTTGCTAACTTACCTAGTGTCCCTCTCATGCTACCAGCAAAAGTTAAAACAGAATTAGTTAACCTTCATACAAGAGGTATTGAGAGTGGTTTTAAAGGGGTAGAAGGAGGTATGGGTCCAGATGGAGCAAAAAGATTAAACAAGAAACCCGTAATGGACCCTGTCGAAAAAGCCGTACCAAAGGCCCCAACTATAGATGCAGACCCAATAAAAGAAAGTAAAAAAACCTCAAAGAGTTTAAAAGCAAATACAGCAGCTCTTAATAGGAACGAAAATGCAACTATGAATAGCATTGGCCAGTTAATGTTGGCCCAGCAAGTTGCTACAGGGTTAGAAAACGCATTAAGAGAAAACAACTCTAAAGCTGCTGATGTTGTAAAAGCTTTAGGTGGCTTAGCTACCACTATAGTAGGTCTTAAGTTTGCAAGTAGTCAGCTCACAGAGGGTTTTGGTGGTAAAGCAGCAGATTTAAGAAAAACTGGAACAGTGGCCCCTCCCGTAATTGGAAGCAAGCAAGCTGCTTTAGCTGCTGCAAATCCAATGTATGGTGACGCTCTTGTGGTGGGGCAAGATAAAGTAAATAGAGCGCGGCAAAGATCGGAGGAATTAAAAAAAGGAGGTAAGCGTTTTGCTAGAACCAGAGGAGCAGCAGGGGTAGGTATGGCTAGAGCGGGAGCAGGAGTAGGTAGGCTTGCAGCTAGTGGGGGGCTCATGGGAGCTGGTATCGCTCTTGCCGGTTTAAAAATTACAGGAGACTTAATGACCACAACTTTTAGCGACACTTTTCAGGAAGCTGAAGCAGCAGGAAAGGCTCTAAAAAGAGTAAAAGAAGAAACAGAAAAAAATATAGGACAATTAAATAAATTCGGCACCGCTGCAGAACAAGCTTCTCAAGTTTTTAATAATATGAATGCTAGCATGGCTGAGCTTCAACAAGCAACAAAAGCTATGGATAAAGCTATGTTAGAGTTACCTGCTGAAATGAGAGCTAAGTTGGGAGGTATTATAGACCCAGAAAGAGTCAATTCTATGATACAATCAATGGTAGAGAAGGAGCAAAACAAAGCGGCTGAAGCTCAAAAACGTTCAGACTCAGCTAACCTACTAGAAGAGACAAGAGACAAAGGATTCTTTGATGCTATAAGCGGGGATGTTCTCAATCTTTTTACAACAGGTAATTTATCAGGTAAAGGAGCAGAGGAGTTAAAACAAGATAACGCACGAATAGCAGATCAATCTGAAGCTATGATAACCTCTATGCTATCAAAAAATCCTAACGCATTAGAAAATGTTCCTGTAGCGGAAATAGCCAAAACTATGGCATCCACAAGAGATGTAGAAACTAGGGTTAAAGCAGCGAAAGACTTAGGTTTATCTGGGACAGATCTTGCAAGGTTTGAGAAGTTTATAATTTATGGGGGCGCAGCCGGAAACCAAGCAGCGAATAGTCTTATTGAGGCCGCTGTCGCAGCTAAAGAAGACGCTGAAGTAAATAAAAAACTTAAGCCTATTAGAGAGGGTATTTTAAGGGCAAATAGAGCTCAGCTTAAAGCTGTTGATAAGCTTAAAAAACAACTAGAGTCAGAACAAAGAGTTAGACAAGCTGTTATGAAGATAACTATGGAGGGAGCAAAAGCTTTCATGACAGAAGTAGGTAAAATAAACTTAGATGAAATGGCAAAGTTAGGAGATGCTCAAGCTAACACTGCTCAAAAATTTGGTACTATTGTTTCTCAATCCCAAACAGCTTTTGGTAAAGCTCTAGAAGGTGGCGGTCTTGAAGGAACAGACTTAGCAGGTAAAATAACATCTGCGCTAAATACTGCTGCAACAAAAGGGGTTGGAGGTGTTAAAGGTATAGAGGGTTTAACTGCGGGTTTAGATCAGCAAATAGCTGCTTTAGAAAGTAGTAATGACGTAGACGACAATCAGAGACAACAGCTCAAAGAATTAAATGCGCTTAAAATAGAACTAGAAAATCTAAGCGGAAATAGCGAAAGATTAAAAGATGAACTAGATCAACAGACGCACGAAATAAAAGAGCAAACAAGAGCTCAGAAATTAGTCGCGAGGCAACAGCAGAGACTCAAATCTTTTGGCGGCACACAAGCGCTGCTTGACCCTAGTAAATTAAACGCTCAGTTTACTCAAATAAGAGCCGGAGGGCAAGCTATGGCCATGTCTGCGGCAGCTGGTAGCTTAACAGGCTTTAACAGAGGCAGTATCAACCAACTAGCAGCAGTTCAGGAATTAATGGGAGGGTCTCTTCCTGAAGAAGTCAGAGCTAGAGGCTTAAAACAAGCCGAGCAAGTGAAGTTTAGCGATATAAGCAAAATGAATCAAGCTTTAGGCTTAAATATGTCTCAAGGCGAAATTAGAAAAGCAGCACAGGAGCAGGCGGCGGCTTTATTTAAAGGAGATAACCCAACTGATAGAAATACTTCAGCTATAGAAACTTTAACTGAGACTTTAAAAAATAATAAGGATATTGTTTCTAGATCTAGGGAAGATACAGTCGCTGTAAATAGAGCGATGAATACTACCCGAGTAGATAAAGCAAACAGAGAAAGGCAGTTCAGATCTGCTAATCAAGACATAAGAAAAGCTAGTCAATTTAGACAAGATGACCTATTAAACAGCTACTATAAAATAAATAATTCCACATCTGGAGGAAGCATGGATTTAGCTTCAGCCGCATTGCGCACGAATTCCAACCCTCTTGCCTTTGCTGCGACATTAGGAAATACGTTTGGTTTAACTAATCCTAATGGAACATTTGGTCAATTTGGATTAGATCCAGCTAGTATGATAGAGTCAGAGCACTCTTTCTTAGGGATGAATATAGGTAGCGCAATGAGCGCAGATGAGAGAATAGAAAAGTACGGTAAAACCTCGATGACCGATAAAGCGAAAGAAGCTACTCGGGAAATAGAAAAAAGAGGAGAAGACGCTGCTAAAAATATTAATATTAACTCTACTTTCAATTTTGATAAAACAGGAAATATAAAAACAAGTAGTGGAGACTCGCCAACGACTGCTCAAATAGATGGAGGTATAGAAAGCTTGCATAGACTAAAATCTGAAATGGAAAGACATGACGAAATGCTAAAAAGAATAGACCCAACAATGTACGGGCAAGTAGCCCCAGCACAAACAGCATTAACTTAATATGGCCTCTACTATAAATTTGACCAATACTGAGGTCTTAGATTACAGCCATAACTTAAATATGGTTGGTATGTACCAATTTGGTCGCACAATAAACTTAAACCTCACAGCTTTTATAAGACCTACTGATGGATCAACTGAAGCTACAAAATTCTCTTCAATAAATACTCAACAAAATAGTCATATACAAGAAATATTAGATAACGGATTTGCGGAAACTATTACTTTAGGAAGCGGACCAAAAGCAGAAATAATTAATAATGTAAAAATATTATCTTATTCTTTTTCTACTGATGTACAAAATAATAAAATAGATTTACTTAGGGTTAATATGACTCTAGAGTATAATGAAACTTTTGATAACAAATCAAGTCTAACTGCAGCTGATGCAGATATATATACAAACCTACAAGCATTTGATTATGTTCAGTATTTTCAATCTTTTTCTGAAAATTATAATTTTTCTTTGAGTGAAAGCGCAGAGTTTAGTTTTCAGCAAAGCATAAACTTTGAATTAAAACAAAACGCACCTTCTTCTGTTGATCTTCCGCAGCAAGCAAAAAATTTAGTTAACTCCGTATTTTTAAGTAATCCTCCAAAGCTAGGTTACTTAGATAACAGATACGATAATTTTATTCAAGCTATAAAAGCAAGAGGTAGATTCTCTGAGTCTTATGATTCTATAACAAACACTTATTCTTTCTCTAGATCCGTTAATACTAAAAGCGGAGCTCACAAAACAGAGCAAAAAAGTGAAAAATGGTCGGCTGATTTGAATTACGCTATACAAAGAGATGCTTCGGGCATTATAAGTATAACAGAAAATGCTGTAATACAAGGTAGAATAGGCATAGACTCTGGTGAGACCGTAGAAGATTTATATAGCAATGCATATTCAGGTTTTACTACTTTAGAGTCAGGGTCTTATAATAGATGCCAAAGCTTAATGAAGACCATGATAAAAGATAAACCCGACTGGATTGAAGGGTCAGAAGCTTGGAATCTCTCTGATGATCTAAAAAATAAATTTGTTTCTTTTGGTAAGAGTTTAAATAGAACTGCGGGCACTATATCTTACAATATTGTTTATACAAATAACCCAAGAATGCACGAAGAGGCTATATTCGATCATACTCTTTCTGCTTCAAAAGATCAAGAAGGTTTCATACAGATAACTGAGTCTGGTAATATATCTGCTTATGACGAAAATAAAAATTCAAACTTTAATGCAAAAACTCTTTACGATAGGTTTACATCTAGCTCTGACGTATTATCTAGAGTTAAAGTATTACATGAATCTTTAAAAGACGACGACGCTGTTACTTTAGAGAACCCAAGAAACCTAATATCTTCAAGCGTATCTTTTCCTGCTTATGGGTTGAATATAAGCTATACTTTTGTTTATTCTGATGATAAGTCTTTAAAAAACGAAACCTACGTAAGAAAATTAAGAAAAACAGATTCCTTTAATGCGCCAGTTAAAATAACATCAAACGTAATAGCACCAAATAACAAAGAGACAAACTACGACTCAAATCAAACTTCTTTAGGTAAAAAATCTTTAAGTTTTGAGTGTGTTTTCAAAAGGAACCCTAACTCAAACTTAATAAACAAAGCCCATACAGATTATCTTAAGACTTCCTCATCTAGTGTATTCAATAGCATAAAAACAGAAATAGAAAAGTCTGCTTTTGTCAACGGCAAACAAAATGTCAATGGTCAGTTGTCCTTTTTCTTGGAATCAATGGGGTACAACTTTGACTCTCAATATCAATTTAATTCATCAGCAGAGATCTCTTTTGTAGACCGACGCGGAGTAGCAGCAGAAATACTAGAATACTAAAATGGCTTACCAACAAGATATAAGTGTGAAATACGGAGACTTTGTTTTTCCTGTACCTTCGCCTTATGTCTCTAGAACATATAATAATGAGCGAGTAGGAGGAGACTTATGGGTCACTACAGTAGAAGTGACTCTAACAGGACAAATCGCAATACTTCCAGATAGGGATAGCGTTAATGGCAATACTTACGGAGACTTAAAAGATAAGAGAAATGAAATCGCAACTGCGTTCGCTGGGGCTTTAGGTAAGAATTTTCAAACATTAAATGTTTCTGGTCATGGAACAGATTTTACTTTAAAAAACTGTTCTGTTGCCGGGCTTAGCTTTGGGTCTTCTAATTATAGGGGTATGGTCAGCTATACTGTAAACCTTATTGGTTATGACGATACTAATAGTTTTGTAGCTTCTAATTATGGTGTCACTAGTCCTGTAGATACTTGGGCTTATTCAGAGGCGGACGGTACCGCTACTCTCACTCATACTATATCTGCTCAAGGATACAACGCTACATCAAACAAATACGACGCATTCCTTAAAGCAAAAGCATTTGTCGAATCTAAAAAAGGTACATCTGGTAAGATAGCTCCATTTTTAGTTAGGAACGTCCATCCCGGTTCAGCTTTAATACTAAATAGTATAAGCGAGCAGGTAGATAGATTTTCAGGGACATACGGAATAACAGAAAATTATTCTTTTGCTACTAACGAATCTCAAACACAAGCTGGATCAGAGTCGAACTTACCTTTAATGCAGACTGCTAATATACTTTTAACTTATACGTTAAGTATAGATGAGCAGCAAGGTGGAGATTTCGTAACAGTTGGATTATCCGGAAATGTGGTAGGAACAAAAGATACAACAATAACTTGGGATCAAATTAAAAAAGATTTTAGATCTAGAAATTTTTATGAACTAGCCAATAAAGCATACCAAAATTATATAGAAAGAACAGGTAGTAATTTAGAATTAAATAAATCTCCAATAACATTTAGCATAAACCCAAATGAAGAAGCTAGGACTATATCTTTTACTTTAAATTTTGATAATAATGATTTATACTCAAGAGCTAAAATAAAAAATAGTGATGGAGCATATTTTGATTACAATATATCATTTCAGCACGATAACGTAACAGATATAATTACAGTTAGTTGTAATGGAACAATTAGAACTAGAGCCGCGCTCCATAAAAGAAACTCAGCAGCTAAAAGTTTATTAGACAGCGAAATACTAGCAAATGATTCAAGTAAGATAAGGGACGAAGCTCAAAAGATATATCAAACCATGTTTCCAGAGAGGACTAATTATATTCTATCTCCTAAACCTTCTGGTTTACAAGTTAATCAAAACACTTTTGATGGGACTATTACATATTCAGCTTCTTTTTCTGATGCTGATTTCCCGGAGAACGCTAGCTTATTGACTTTGGGTTACTCTGTTGATGTTCAACCAGCTACCCAGCAATACAGACCTGTGCCTTCATGCCAAGAGGACGGACACTATCTAATATACGACCTAAACTTACAAAGTAAAAGGGAATCTTTATCTTTAAATGTACAAGGTTCAGCTTACAAAAAAGATACTACTAACTTTGATGTTTCTGCATCTGAAGTAAGCAGCGTAAGCGACTTTCTTAAAGATTCTTTTCTTGACGGAGAGGTTCCTAGGCTGGCTTCACAAAATAAAGTAGAAAATAAAGATTTAGGGAATATAACTTACAACAGGACTTTTACTCACGAAAAGACCCCTGAAACGGTAAGGTTGGAAAGGAAATTGACTTAGGATGATTAAATCTGTACTTTTGGATTATGTAGATAAGGCTGGGGTTGAGACGGGTAATCTCAAGGCTTTTTATGATCTAAGTGGCAGCGTTAATACTAGTGATCCGTCAGATAGAGATGTTTTTTACAAGCTGACTAGTGGGGCAACGAATACTAAAGATACATACGTTGTTTATAACCAACTTTTACCAACTGGCTCTCAACTTGTACCTGACTCTGAAGGTGATCCATTAATATCTACTGAAGGTTATCCTGCTGTGATTGCTAGCTCCTCTACCACTATAACTGGTAGTGGTCATTTTGATGGATCTTGTTCTTTGAGGCTCGCTAATACTGATTTAACTGATTCTTGGACTTGCTTCTTTGATTTCTCTGGGTACGATGTAGATGCCGACACTTTCGGTTTGAATCAAGTAATGTTATCTACCATGATTTCAGAGAACTCCCTTTCTGGTTTTAACTTTGGTATAAATGGAAGTAATAGACTTTATTATGAATATATCAGCGGCGGGGAAAATACATACTTTGACGAAGAGGGAACTGAAAGGCAATTAAATGTATCCCCAAACTTTCAAAGAGAAAGTCAAGCTTTAGACTATCATTTAAAAAATTTAAATATAGTATCTTTATCTAAAAGCAAAAATGGAATAGAATTTTCTTTACATAAACCTAACGAAGATACACAAAGTTTAAAAACTTTAACTCCTGATTATTCTGGATCAAATGATATGCTTTTAGGAGGTATGTCACCTCAATTCGTAACAAATAATGAAATATACGATAGTTTTTATACAGGCTTTTCTGGATATATAAATACCTTTTTACTTTTCGGTGACTATATACCTGAAACTTCTAGAAATACTATAGCCGAAAGCTTTTGGGTTGATTCTTATACTTCAGAGGGTCTCCAGACTGGTGAGTCTACCCACAAAGAGGTAACTGGAGTTGAGGTCCAAAATGTTCTATCTGGTCAGGGTATAACCTCTTATGCTTTGCAGCAAACAGGGAGTTATACTAATCAGGCTGGACAAAGCGTTCCTTTATATGGAGAAGTTCCTGTTATAGGCAATGTATATCAAGATGTTCTTGTTGATCTAACTAGTGATGTAGATGTAAAATCAATAACTGGCAAATATGTTACAGAACAAGCAGCTAATAAAAATTCGTATGTAAATAGCACAGAAAGGGTTGCTGGGAAAATAAAATTTGTAGACCCTCTGGAAGCTGGAGAATTTTACGAAATATATAGCCATGACAGTTTCATAAATACACTAGCAACAAAAGCGGAAACGTTAGGGGGAGAATTGAACCTGCAAAGCTTCGGAGTTTTTGAGCCATTTAATACTCTTATAGATAACCCTAGAGCAGGAGAGAAGTTTTTTGCAAAGATAGAAAGTAATAATTTTACATATGATCCAGACACAATACAACCATATTTCCAGTTATTTAGAAATGGATTATACCAACAAGAAGTTTCTGGATTATATACAGTTGATGCTATATTCTATTTATACAATAGCCAAAAGCAGACTGATGTAACTAGCGCCTACGATGGAGATTATTTCATACATGACGCATCCGCTGGTATAGATGGGGATAAATATGTACCTAATAGGATTAAGAATAATACATATCATATAGCTTTGAATAGCAGAGATGCTACTTGGGAAGGGAAAAATGATAACTTAATTTTTGATTTAGCTTCAGGTGCTGCGATAACAGGAGAATTTCAACCCGGAGATGACCTTAGTTTCAATGGGGATTATTTATATAAAGATGTTTATTATAACGGGCAAAAACTAATGTCTGGGGTTCATTTTCATGCTAGCACAGATGAAAACTCAGATCCTATAATTGTCTTCAAAGCTAGTAGTGATGAAGTTCTTAGTTCTCATGACCATGATGAGTCTCTAGTTATAGAAGAGGGGGGTAAGCTTGTTTTTGTTCCTTCAGCTTCGGATTACTATACTAGAAGCACAGGGGTTGTTTCAGCTGGGTCTGCTTTAAATGAAATAGGAGTTGATAACATATTCTTTGAGCAAGTTTGGAGAAATGGTAGAAGAATGATTCCCGGGATTGATTATTTTAAAATACCAAATAATAGTTTAATAGCTGCAGACCAGTCTCCTAGTCAACAAAATAAATCTTTTGTTATGGAAACAGAGGCTAATTCTATAGATGTAAAAATTTCAAACGAAGCTGAAAACAAAAACAACAAACTATTTTCATTAAATAGTGCAAACCAAAAACAAAATTTATTTGAGCAAGTGTAATTATTAATAAGGATTATGGCAAAAGACAGAGCAAAAGTACCAACTATAAACATAAGCAACCAAAGAGCAGGTATGGCTTACGGTGGGGTTATATATTCTTCTGACGTTAGTGTTGGCTACAATGCGGAATCAACAAAGCTAAATATTAATGCAGTATTAGACACAAAGCTATCCAAGTCAAGAAATTTTTTAATAAGTAAAAATGATTTAGACTTAACTTCTCCAGTAAATATAAATATAGCAGATAGCGAGATGTTTAGGAATATGTTTTTAACTTCTTACTCAATAAATACAGGAGTAGATAGTAAAGTTTTAAATTTAACATATAGTGACGGGTCAGTTATCTTAGATAGAATTTTTGTAGGCTTAATTCATGAGCATTTTCAAGTAGATAAAGAAAAACATTTAGTACCTAACTTAGTAAAGTTTGATGTTTTTTGTCCTCAAATAGAACAGACTAATACTGGACCTGTTTGTAGTCAAGACGGGACTACTTTGTACAAAGATGTAAAAGTTATGAAAAAGTTAGCTTCGCCTACTGGTGTAGCTGGCAGGCCTTATATAGTATACCCTCAAAATAAAAGTAACATCTGGGAAGGTGGTTACATAGTTTTAGGAAGAGAAGAGTTTAGTGAGGTAGAATGTGATATAAGAGATGTAAGTTATGGATTTGGAGACTTCTTAGAATCTTTAGCTAACCCTAAAAATGGATTCGGTATATCTATTGACTTAAGCAGATACGTACAAACAAAAGATTCTAACTTATTATTAAGGTCTTATACAGGCACAGTAAAAGATGTCCTGCAAAATTGGGGGAATGACTTGAGTATATCTTATTATTGGGATTTTACTAAAGACTTTCCTACTCTTGTTATAATAAGTAATGCAGATAGATCTGTAGATGCAAAGGTAGAGGAAACCGCAAATGCTATAACAGCTATGGACTCGGGGCAAGAAGGTGGCACTTCTAGTTCTGGGCTTAGCGATATAGTAATAAATTCTAAAAATGAAAATGTTACTTTAGATGGAACATTTACACAAGCCTTCTCTTCGACATTTAATGTTGGCCCTAAAGCTAAAAATGAGTCAAAAAGAAAGACGAGCAAAATATATTTTGACTGTCAAACGATAGACTCTATAATGGCTTCAGGAATATCAAGCGGAAGGACTCCAAGAGACATAAAGACAAGCTGCGCATTAGGTAAATATGCTCCAGATTTGAGAGATGCTTGGAATGCGAGAAAAGCAATACTCACTCACAGCACTTTAGGCCTTGATGCAGCTAGAGGGTACTATAGAGCTATAGGGTTTGACGATGTTATAGCAGTAAATTATGGAAGAGATTTAAATACCACTCAAGCTAGACATGTACAAGACACAACTAACGCAACTCAATTAGTAGGGTCTCATTCTCCATCAAATGGAACTACAGAGCAAACTATAACAACAATGGATGGATATAAAATGTTTATTGGTGTTTATGATGAGTCTTTAAAAGGCTTAGCTAACTCTATAGAATCAGAGATTGCTAATAGTTTCTTAGGTAAACATTATTTATATGGAGCTCCAAAATCGCAGTCTTTCGACTTTACTGGTAGTAGCAAAATACAAGAAACTACAGAAACTAGACCTAACTCTCAATACTATTCTTTGAATCAACATTACAAAACGCCCTTGGCTAAGTTTGCCAAGAAAATACAAGATTTAAGATTAAACAAAGCTTTAGAAACAGACGAAGTATACAGGAACAAATTATACGACGAACTTAATCAGATGCAGTTTGATGCGGTTGATGAATGCAGCCAGAAAAAAAGAGATAAAAGTTTATACAAAGACGCTTTTAAAAGAGGCTTCTACCATTTTGAAAGAGAAGCGCCATGGGCTACATTCCAAGAAGACGTTGATTCTCTTCTTAACCCTTATAAATTATCTGCTAGACCTTTTCTTGATGCAGGAGACGTAGCTGGGGTTACTCATTATAAAGATGAACATCAACCAAGAGTAAAAAGCCCCCTCTTAAAGGAATATGTACCTTTTCACGGGGAGGCAACTGGGCTTATGATGGCGGGAACTATAATGCCTCCTAAGATTCATCATATGATGCTAGAAGGTCAAGCTACAGGCAAAAAGTTTGTGGTAGTGCTAGTTAAAGGAGAGGGTACTAATGGGGCTATGAGCTTAAGTAAAATAGGAGACTTAAGGATAGCTTATAACTTTAAAGAATTAGTTGTAGACTATGATAGACAGGGTAGAAGAATAAACCAGACAAAAGGAGGAATAAGAAATCCTATAGAAGAAATAAACGCTTTAAGAAGCCTCTGCGATAGACATACTAATGCTATGTCAGACATGACGGCAGAGTTAAAAACTGTTTGTGAGAGAGACTTCGTGGAGGAGCTTTGTTCTTCAAAATTATTTAATCAACCAGATAAAAGCTGTGGAGAAGCTCAGGCCATAGCTGATTCTCTCTATGACCTAGAGTTACAAACAGACAATAGAAAAGGGCACGACCCAAAAGAAGGCATATACGCTGACTGCATTACATTGAGAAGAGTAAATAGGGACGTTGGCGTAGAGGCTTCTGATCAAGGTATGATAGGGAGCTTTAGCAAGGGAGTTCGAATAGGGACACAGAAATTATACTCAGACGTCAAAGAGGGGACAGCAGGGAGCAATAAAGTAGATATAATTTACCCAAGCGAAAATGCTCATAATGGAATGCTTGTATATAATAGAGAAAGCACTATAACCGACCTTGGCGTAAGAAAAGTATTTGATCCAATAAATGGAGCTAGAGTACCAATTAATAAAAGATCTTCAGCTGTTAAATATCAAATAAAAGATATAACTCAAGATATAACAACTGTTATAAATGAAGACAATAAACAAAAAATATTAGAAGGAGAAGTTCCTACTAATATAGTTGCAGATGTTGATAATAAGCAGCAAACTGAAGGAGATGTTACATATACAGAGCTGCAGAATATGTCAGCTCAGGCATACCATCAAAGACTAAAAGGTAATGTATCAGATATACAAGTAGAGGAACCTAGAAAAAGTTACACTTTTACTATATATGTAGATAGTGTTGGAGGCTTAAATACTTTAATAAATTATCTTAAACCAGAGAACGGTCTTGAATCTCTATCTATATCAATGAGTGAGGGAGGGTTCAGTATAAATGTTAATTTAAGTAATAGAGCGTCTGCTGATGTCCAGTTAGAACAGATATATAAAAAAGTTGGGCCTGTGGCAAAAGAGGTCGGAGCTAAGTTTTCAACATTAAGGTCAGTATAATGAAGTTATCAGGAAGAAACATAAGAAGAATATATAGTGATGGCACCTCAGCTATGGCTTTTGATTTGGATATGGAAATTACAAATCTTACTGGTGAGGCTTCTTTTGGAATATCTGGAATTCAATTAGGAGGACCTAGCGATACACCTAAGTCTACTCTTTTTAATTTTAAAAGCGGTAGAGTTTTCGATCCTAACGGAAAGAATGTATACTCTTATCAAAGAAATAACCCAATTAACTTAAAAGGCACATTTGATTCGCTTGCCTATGATTACTTTATAGATGATAACTTAATATCTTCAGTGGGTACTAAACCTAATTACTTAATAGAAAAAATATTTTTAGAAACAGAAGGCTGCGAAATAGAGTTGAATGATTTAAACTTTTATGGAACCACGGGGACTATAGAATTTACAGACTCAAACCGAATGATTTTTGCAGCTAATATATCTTCTGATAGTATAGGCTCTGCTGGGAATATAGGACATGGTAACGTTGGGGACTCAAGTAATATTTCTTCGGCTACTTCTAAAGCTGGGGATTATTTAACTTTTTCAAATGCTATAACTTTTAATAAAGAGTACCCATCAGTAAAAGGAGACGTAATATCAGGAGAAGTAACTTTAGGTTCTGAATTTTTTGAGTTTGATAATAGAGAAGACACCTTAAAAACATTAAGTGGCGTGGTGGGCGGTGGCACAACAAAGGACTTAATATTAAAAGCTAATACCGATTTATCTGATGGAGCCTATCCTGTTGAAATAGTTTTTTATACAACTTTTGGTAATGTAACTAGGAACACTGTAATATTAGGAGGATCACTAGACAATCCTAGTGGTGTTAAGGTGGGCATATTGGGAGATGGTTATCCTTTGCAGAGCGGACAAAACGTAACCCACTCTCTTTCTAATCCTAATGGGGACGCTGTAAGTGGTGAGTTTTCTATTAACTATTCTGTAGATTTACCAGAGGGTATTGATTCTTCTGACGGTATACCATATAAAATATATTTAGAACATGTAGAGGGAGACCATAACAAAAACTATTCATTCATAACAGGAGTTGAGTTAAGTGGTAGTGGTTTAGGATACGCGGTTAATGAAGACGCGGTCAGAAAAGTTACTTTTAAGATGGGGGGGTCTACGCAGTTCAATGGCAACCCTGCGGTTACTGATGGAGATACATTTGGCTCTGAAATTTTAGAAAGAGCTTCTGGGCTAATAAGTGATTCTGCAACTTACAATGGGATGATTACTGAAGCAAACATAGATTCAATTAGAACTAATTTATACGTTGGGACAGATGAAGCGGTAGGCTCTTCTACTTTCAACATACAAAAAATGCAAGACGGCCATTTAATGACTCAGCATACTAACGTGCGAGACATAGTTGCTATTTTCGACACTAATGGAGATGATAACGTAACTGAAAAGCCAAGCGGGGTAGCCAGAATAATGTCTTACAAAAAACCCGCATCAGATTGGCAGCTTTTTACTGGAGAATACGGAACTTCCACTGACTCATATATTGAGCATACAGCTACAGGCATAAGCCAAACACCTTTGAGAAGATATAAAGGAACCGAAGATATTTTTCTTGGGGCAGTAATTAAAGCGAAAAACTATGTGGATACAGATCCAATGGTGTATAATTTAGTGTTTAGCGGAGCTGATGGGTATGGTGAAAAACATACTATCACTGGGACAGTAATGGAAACAGGTTATAAATTACCTTTAGTACCTAAGATTTAATATGGCTGGTTACACACAGAAGGAAAATGTTCGTAGGGTTGTTATAGTGGGAATTGCTACTGCTAAAAGTAAAGGTTTGTCTGCTGTATATACAGCAAACAGTAGCCACGAAGATATTCCAGATGACGATGATTGGTCAAATAAAACCTACAAGCAGTTAAGAGTTAAACCTGCTGTTTACTTTAAGGACGCAGCAAATGACACTAGACTTCACTTTAATGTCAATATACCTTCTAATTTTTTCAACGAAGATGATAAATTTACTGCATCACCAAGGTATAAAAGAGGTGAGGGTTTACATGTCAAGCTTACTGGTAATGGTTCAGAAGCAGGTTACATAGATATGAATGTAGAAGGTAGAGGTGCAGGTGGTAATTCTGTTGTAACTGAAGAGGGTTGCGCAAAATGGAGTTAGTAATATGGAATTTTATTCTAGCGTACCTCTGGTAGATAGCAAAGATTGTCCAGACAACGAAGATCACAATAGGTTGGCTAGGCAAGTTAACCAAAGATTAACAAGGTCTGGGCCTGATTGCCTTTGGAGGGTTTTCTATTTTGCGGACAGCATCTTCACTGGTATGAGAAATACCGCTACTCCGGGCAGGCCTTTAGGAGTTAATCCACCAGAAGATGAATGGTGGAAAATATACATGGCAATAGAATACCCTGTCGCCGCCACAGGCGTGGGTAATTGGCCCCTTACTCCAGCTGGGATGCCTCAGGGCGCTAATGTAATGAACCCTTTAAACGCCTACATATTCGGTAGGAAGACAGCGGAAAACAAATTTTTAGAAAAGCAAGGTCCTTGGGCCGAGGGAAATTTATTCGATGGGTTGGTTTCTTCTTCGAGGATGGTTCTTAGTAATAAGCAGTATTGGGAAGATGCTTTTAAGCAAAGAGGAGCTGTAGGAAGAAACAATCAATTCCTTAATTACGATAATACTTGGGAGGGTTATTCTGTATTTGGCGCAGGTAGGAGAATAGAAGCAAAATACTTACCTAACCCAGAAGATTCTGTTTTTTTAAGTACAAGCTTGACTTCTGCTGCCGTATCATCAGATAGATACTTTCAAGAGTATGCTAGTAATCATGTTTATATGAGATATCCCCCAGCTATACAGGGAGGAAAATTCATAAAATACATGCAAGCTAAAGATGCACCACAAGGAGTACTTAAGAGGAAAAACGCAGCTAAAGATTTACTTCAATGGGGTCTTTGGTGCTATGTATATTATTTTAGAGGATCAGAAGCTCAGAGAAGCGTATTCTGCTCTAAGAAAAATTGGTCAGTTAAAGCTGTTGATTACTCCACAACTGAAGAATTTAAAAAATCATTAAAAATCAAACCAGAAGACAAACAGGGACCTTTAAATATATGTAAAGTAGGTTTCGATTTTTTTAAATATTTCACTAGACAAAATGTATTTGCTCCAGCTTTAGGATTGCCGACTAGATTTAAAGCAACTAGCGGAACAGTTGCTCATAAAGGTTATTACGAGTTAGATGAAATAGGTAATATGAAGGTTGAGCCGTATAGAGTAAGCTTTGCTATAAGCTTACCTCATAATCAATCTAATCAAATATCTGAAGGATCTGAAGATCAAAATCCTAAGACACTTTTTTGTTCAAGGCCAAGAGTTTTTAATTATGATCATGTCGTTCCGGGGTTGTCAGATAGTTCTCCATACGGCAAGGTTATAAGATTCAGTAAAGAAGAGTTAGAAAATTACAAAGACAAAAAAATAGGCTTACTTAAATGTGATTACGATAGTCATGATTCATCAAAGCAAAATAGAAATTATTTAAATTTTAATGATATAGCTGGTAAGGGTAAGGATAATTATATAAAATCTTGCATAGCTGGTTATTATTTAGAAACTAATGCTATAGAAGATGAAGGCATGAGATTTAAATTTAGAATCATATCAAATAATAAAATAGTACATGAAACAATAATAAGTCATAAATATTCATATAGAGTAAATAGAAATGGAGTTGGAAAGCCTGCTTATATTTATAATAAAATGTTTTATTTTAAAGAGGGACTTTTGCCAAATAAACAGGATGGTAATTTTCAATTTCAAATAGTGCCGGTTTTAGACGATCTTGGTGAACATTACAAAGGATCAAAAATAATACCTTTAGGTAATCCTTGGTCGAAAACAGTTGCGTTGACTTATGAATTTACGCCTTCTGATAATAATGTAATAAAATATGACAACAATAATGAACCGCATGAAAGATCTCATCTATTAGGGGATAACATAACTTCTTATACAAAAAATGGCGGCGCTATTGAAAGCTCAAATCTTAGTAACGAGTTCGCCACAGGGGACATGGTAAGAGTGAGGACTTTAAGAACAAAACAAAGTCAAAATAACGAAACAGAAAGAGTAACGACTCATTTAGATTCGGGGAATGTACTCTTCGTACGCAAAAACGGAAACAAATTGTACTTCTGCCAAAGGCAAGATGATAGGCTTATTCAAGGCGCCAACGTTAATGGTAGCGTTGACTCTCAAGTAGCAAGCGTTGCGGGTATAGTTGATATTTATGATGATCTATGGCACGATCCAGCTCCAAAAAAATATAAAAACGAGAGGATAGTAATAGAAAAATTAACGCCTCCAGATAATGTCCTTAAGGTAAAAGTTGACTTCGCTATACTGCAAAAAAGAAAGCCGACTTATCAAGACGCTTACGCTTTACTAAGAGCTACTACAGCTAAACAAAACAGAAGAAATACTTCTTCGAATATTATATTCGGTGATGCGCAAGGGGTCGGTCCTGCTGGTCATGCTTTTTCTGAATCAAATAGAGTGTTCAGAAATTATTTTAAATATGGCTCCGCAATGAATTTGTACGGCTCATCTGCTGTACCTGCTTTAAGGCAGTACGTTTCAGCTAATCCTGTTTACGAGTCAATGAGGAAGTTTATAAGTAAATTTATGCGTTTTGCAGACAGGCAACAACTAGTAAATTATACAGTAGAGAATGGCAAGGGAGTATTATATTTTAAAAGATTTGCTTGGGGTTTAGGTAGAAAATACAGAGCCACTATATTAAGAAATATGGAGCCATCTATTGAGCCTGCGGGTTGGTTTGTCCAAGATGATAAGTCAGTAGGGGCTCCGGGGCATTCTGCATTCGTTCCTATTAGAGAAGGCAAGAGTTACAGGGTAGCCTGTAGTGAAACAAGTTCAGTAACTTACGACGGAATTGTTTACATGAACAATCATACTTTTGTCGGCAAAGCTGGGAAAGATTTTCTTGACGCCAACAATACAGCTGACCCTAAAACGCAAGGCGCTTTTGAAGAAGATGGAATAAGCTTAGCTAACGGTAACACAGGAGACAACTTAAAATACGTAACCAATGATTGGATAATGTTTATGACTTCTTCTCATTACCATTGGGCTAACAGCAATATTTATAAGCCTAGTGTTTATAATGACATAATGGGCTTCCTTAATAATAGATGTCATCACAGATCTAAGGAATACGAAGATAGTCATGGTGATAAATACGATATGATAAGAAGTGAGCTTTTAAGGACTCCAACTAGTCCTAGAAACACACCGGGTCAGCTACAAGTGTTTCTTTCTAAAAGTTCTCCAAATTTTAATTATGTTTTTAACACAAACGACCCAGAACAAGGAAACGTGGAGCTTTATTCTGAGACAGGAGATGGTAGGTCGGATTATTTTAAATCTTGCCCAGCTGTGTCTCCTAGGCCGTATAAGGTGATAAGCACTAAAATTGTTAATTCTAGGGGTGGAATTGGAAGGTTTAATCCTTCTTCAGTAAAAATCGATAATCGCCCTGTTTTTGATATCGTAAAGGTCACTTTAAATAAGCCTTTAAGGGGCACAGGAAGGCTCTCAGTGGACTCTAGGGGATGGGCAGGGGTAAACCCCTCTCAACTTAAAAAAGAGCCTTACAGGACCGATGAGAACGCTATAATAGAGTACCTTATGCATAGTTTTGGGACTCATGGCTGCAAAAGAAATATGATTGGTGATTACGGGGCTAGTTCTGATGTTGTAGAGGGTGATGGATATAGGCCTTTTGGGGCTTGTTATCCTAGATTTTACTTTTTGAAGTTAATTCCTAGGGTTCCTAATGGGGCTTTGTTAGATAGTGAGCCTTACGCTCAGATGGATTTTTACTTTAGGGCTATGAGTGGAGCTTTCATAAACCCATTTCCTACAAAAAACTTAGATTTAGTTGCTCAAACAGGCTCTTTAAGCTGGAAATTCGGAGAATTAGCCTCTAGATCTTCAGAAGAAGACCCAACTATGTTTGATTATATAGATCCAAGAGAAATAACTACATAGATTGTGTAATTAAATATAAGGTTTAAGGTTCAATGGCCAACGAATTTAATAAAAAATTTATAGAAAAGTTTTTCCCCAATGAAACAGTTGGAGAAAACTACCCTAAAGTTAACTACAGACTGCGTCTTGCTGGCCTGACGACCTTTGAGCCTTACTATTCAGAAGCATCAAAACTTGACTCGGAAAGCGAAAGCGAATACGAATCTAGAGTAAATACTTCCGGTAAGTTTTACGAAGAACAAGAAATACTTTTAGATAATGTAGCTAATGCAGAGATAAACGTTTCCGGGCTAGCTATAAATAGTGAATATAGAGATGGGAGAATTCCAGAGACACTTCTTTATATCGAGAAATGTATACTTTCTGATGACGAGAAAACTTACACTGTCCATCCTGTCAATTTAAATGATAACAACTTTGTTACAAATAATCCTCCTGCGATAGTTTATCCTATCGGCGAAATACCTCCTCAAGGAGACGATAATAAAAAAGGTTGGTATATTTGTAGAAAAACTTCAGCAGTTCAAAAACAGGGAGACAAATTAGTAGAGATACAATCAGGTTGGAATAAAATTCATGAGTTTAGCAGCGAAGATATTCATGCTTCAAACATAGATGAGAATGCAAATATAGCTAGAAGATTTATTGATTCAGGTGAATCTGGTTTCTCTGGTTGGACTAATGAGCTTTTTACAGACTATAAAGTTATAGACAGTGGAGCAGTTGAGAATCCAAATGTAGAAGATTACAAAACAAAACCAAGAACTATTAATTATTTAGCAGACCCAGCTAAAGCCTACACAATAGAAAGAAAGATTACAAGAGAAAGCAACTTAACAGAAGATAATCCAGCTACTTGGGAAGTAATAGAACCTGCCGCAACTTTTCCTTACAAAGATTCAGAAATTTTTAGCGAGCTAATTACTAAGGATTTAGATTTTGAAATAAGTGGTGCTTATGATATAGTAGAGCCAACGGGTATCTATGCAGAAGAGGAACAAGACTTTTTTGAGATAGATTTAATAGAAGACTGGGGAAAATCAGAGAAAAAAAATTATACATTTCAGCAAAACACTAAAGACTTATTATTTAAAAGTGGAGAAAGTTTAAGAGTCACCCAAAAAGGCGTGTCTTTTTATAATGGTTACCCAAATGAGCAACATGACATAATGGGAACTGTAGAAATGGCTTTCTCTCCTAGTATGACTGGTGTTAGCGGTTCAATAACTGGGGAGAACAATTATAAAAATTTTTACGAGTTAGAATACCAACTCATCCCTAAAGAGAGAGCATCTAAAAAATTATATTACGAAAAACCTCAAGTTAACCAGTCTTTGAGTGTTGGCGATTCTGTATTTTTAAATACTGGCGTTAAAGGAGATGGGGAATATGACTCTATAGAAACTGATGTTTTTGGTAGGAGTTTGGAGGATGTAGATAGCGTAACTCCAAATATTCAAGATTCTGTAGCTACTCAAAGAGAAGAATTTATTGGTCCGTCTATTAATTCTGGATTATTTTATTCATTAGAGCCTCAAGAGGTTGCTAGTTTAGAGGGAAGCGGGGTAGGTTATTCTAGATACATGTCAGGAGAAAAATACCTAACTATACCTAAAGGAAATTATAATTCTATAGAGTCAGATGAAGGCAATGTAGCCTACTCTGCTGGAGAAATTAGAAGTACTTTTTATCAAGGTGGGCAAGGATACGGAGATGAGGAGACTAACTACGCTTTAACCGAATACAGGAGCTTCGATTCTTACGCTAACACAGATGAAAAACATTATTTTGATAAACCAAGAGAAATAAGAATTAGCCAAGAGTCTTTATGCTCAGGTGACGCTGCTTCAGAGTTAGGTGATAGAGAGGCTGGAAAAACTAAAATACTTGACTATGATTATGAAAGCAAAAACATATTAAGAAATGCAAAGTTATTAAATATAGAAAGAGAAGATGGTTCTATAAAAATAGATAACTTAAAATCAAATAAAGCCGAGTTTGAAAGAGGGGTTAATTTATTTTTTGAAAAAGATTACATTGGGGAACTTACTATACTAGCTACAGGTCAGAATCCTGAGTCAGACCTATCTTTATTAAAAGAGCTTATAAGAGTTGGAAGATCTAATGGAGAACAATCAGACTTAGAGGGGGAGAATCTTGGCGCTTCTACAGCTAATATAGGTAATGGAAACTTAGGAAATGGAAACGTAGGTAATGGAAATGTAGGAAGTGAGGGAGACTCAACTATATTTTATTTAGAAAGAGATATTTATATTGATTCCGACGTAAGTACTCAAGCTAATATTAATTCACCTTCTGTTTTGTCATCAAAGCAAGGTCAGTCACTTAGTCCTTTTTCTATAACTCCAGCAACTAGAAACCCAGATGCTGCTGGGACAGAAAAACTTTACATGACTCAGGTTTACCAGAAGAATAGAGCTTCTAGGGAATACCCTTTTAATGATCCAGCTTACTTTTTAATTAACAACAAAGTTAATGATGAGTTTTACTATTCAAATTCAAGGGTGAATGAGGTTAAAGATATAAGCGTATCAAATACAGATAGTGTTTTTACATATCAACCAGATGACTTTAAATGCGAGATAAGTCATAATGTAGATGCTGAATACGATGGTGTTAGCGCTTTAGTTTACCAAGGGGTATCTGTAACAGGAGACAGTAGCGCAGGAGTTTTAAGCTTGGCTGGCTCAACAGCAGGAGAAAAACAAATAACCATAACTCCAAATACAGGAGTATACTACGAAATACAAGGAAGATATAATAATGGAGATTGGTTCGATGTTTGTCCTGCTTTAGAAACTGATGA
>Ga0315315_10000405_pt1 | contig 35709 bp, 47 predicted proteins | sample M140m3416metaG_FD_203699 | JGI IMG/M metagenome (GOLD analysis project Ga0315315, IMG submission 203699) | Ammonia-oxidizing marine archaeal communities from Monterey Bay, California, United States - M1 40m 3416 | ecosystem: Environmental > Aquatic > Marine > Intertidal zone | place: USA...
TTTTCGTTTTAGTGATGGTCGAAGCTTTTGAAATCTTATTTTGGATATTATTTGTGAGATTGTATCCAGTTAGATTCTTGAATACTTCTTTGTTGCCATTCACAGCAGCTGCACGAGCTTTAGTTGCGGAGGGTGCAGCGTTGGGTCGCTTCAGTGCATGCCTATTAAATGGTAGAAAACTGAAAGCATTTTTACGGTTTTCACCTACAACCATAACCGATTTTTCGTCGAAATTCTCAGCAATCTTGGCGAGAGATAGATTTTTAGACGAAGATAATACCGTTAATTGGGGGAACCATCTCTTCAAAATTCGAGTTTTATCTTCTACCGATAAGGGATTACTTTTATTACCATAAGAATGTGATACAACCACGACTGGTATCTTATTCATTTTACTGGCTTTGTTGATAACCTCTTCAATCATCATCTTGTGTCCCAGATGTGGTGGATTGAATCGGCCATATGTGAATACAACATCCATTTATATAGACTGATATTTTAATTATGGTTTGCCGTATGGACTAGCACGGGTTCTACTTCCTCCTCCTCTGTTAGGTCCACCAGATCTGAGGGTTTTCTTTCTTCGAAAGGTGGCAACCTCGGCACGAATATTCTCCTCTTCTCGTGCCATTTGCATAATGGCATTATAACTTAATTTTTTGTTATTAAAAGCCTTCATCATACCATTTCTCGTGATATTGGGGATATTCTTATTCTTTAGGTTTTTAAGCAACCTATTGCGTTGTGCTACATTAACATTAATCTTTGGCTTTTTAGCAATTGGCTGTGAGTTTCCGGAGAACGACGCATTATTGTTAAGGTTATTCTTTTTGTTACCCGCGATAGAGTTCTTTGAACCAACACCACTTTGTGCGTTAGGACCTCTCACGGGTGGAGATTTGTTCTTGTTCTTGTTCTTGTTATTGTTATTGTTATTGTTATTGTTATTGTTATTGTTATTTACTCTCTTCCTTTTTCTATTAATCTGATTAACCTCATTAACCACTTGTATTGGGGTAGCTTTAGGTGCCGCAACACCGTTCTTTCCATTTTTCTTTCCATTTTTGCTTCCAGAACTGGTGGTACTCTTTCGAGAATTAGCAGTATTAGCACTGTTTCCACTCCCTTCTAAAATAGAGTTTAAACGGCTATTCTGAGGTCTAGTTTGGGGTCTCTTTGGAGAAGGACTCGCATTAGTCATGCGTGTTACAGATCGTACAGCCAAGTTCTTGACCTTTATACTATTGGTTATTTTACCATAAATTTTGAGTTTTTCTTGTACAGACATAGCAAACAAAATATTAGGTGAAGTACCTCCTATTGAAGACATAAACATAAAGATGTTTGCCAACATAGCATCACCAGTTCCTAACGCAAAATGGTATTTTTCGTTTTTATTGTATTTTATATAAGAAATTACTGTAAGAGCCTGGTAAAAATCACCAAAAAACTTTGCTAATCTGTCACCGGTTGTTCCAGATTTTGCCTTTTCTTTTGACATATTAGAATCCAATCTATACGGCTCGCTGAGTCCTTGACGCTTTACAATGTATGCATACCCTTTTCCCTTCACCTTCTTACCTTGGTTGTTGAAAGATTGGACCGACTTGGGCGTATAATACGCACCAAGATAAGTACGAGTACGATTTGGTTGTCTTAATATAAATGATGGTTTTTTGTAATTCCATGCCAATCTGGAAATAATCGCATCTGTATTTATATTTTTATTTGAAGGGTTGACATTACCAAACCCCTGTGCAAGCATCGAATATTTAGTGTCTTCTTTAGCACTTTCGATAAGCATCTTCTTACCTGGATCCATTAGATTTGCAACTGATACGATGGGGTATAAAACTGCTACACGAGCCTTATTAGACTGCCGGGTATATTTAGTGTTATCTATAAAACGTGTTATGGTAGCAGTCTTATCTTCCTGATCTACACTAATAAATCCGTTATGACCATCGGGTAAGAAATTACTTCCAATCCGAGTTTTATCCGCGTCAACTTCTCTGGTTAAAAGGCTACTACCGTAAATATTCATGAAGTTTTGTTTGACTCCAGTTTCAGCTTTTCCACCTGCACCTTCTATCACAGCCTCAATTTTTTTTATGAATGGTGTTTTTACAAGTGGTTTATTTTTAGTAACAAGAGCCCTACCAAATAACATGTAAACTGGTGATTCATAAGATGTATTATTTACTTTTGTTTTCACAACCATTTTTTCACCACAAAATTCTTCAAAACTTACGGGCTTCAAAACCCTTTTTCCATTAGAATCAACGACAATTCTCGAAATAGTTTCATCGTGCTTCATATCCAAATACATTAAAAACGCAAAGTTTAACAGATCTTCTTCAGTTTTGAAATCAAATTCCATACTGGGAGGACCACCCCTAAAGAATCCTTTTGATGCATTCTGACTGTATGGTCTTGAATACATTTGCGCGTGCCTGGCAATAATTTTTTTGGCGATGTCAACACTTTTACCTCCGAATAATTCCCCAGTATATTTATCATTCGCAGTTTCATCATATAAAGAAATTAAAAAGTGCCGCAGATCAGTATCCTCTGTTACTTCCTGGACAAGTGTAACTAATTTGCTAATTAAATCAACCTTCGTTTTGGGAAGAACATTGTTCCTTCTTTGAGTTGTGCTCATTCTACAATTTACTGAGAAATAATTTTATGATATTACTTTAAATGACTGGGTTCGTACTTGATATGTTTTCCAAGCCAGAGCCGGAGCCTAAACTTCCCCCAAAGCCTGAGCTCCCTCCTGTACCCGTGCATCTACTGGATCGAAGTATGGCATTAGAAACCAAGTCTATGAATGAACGAAAAAGACGTCCCACATATTTACCTGGGCGTTGGATTCATAAATTGTGTGGTCTCAAACGCAACATAGTGTTAGTCAATAAGACCGACCATCACGTGAAATTCACGATTAAGAAGATTCCAAGCTGTAAATGCTTCATGTCGACGTGTAAAATACTGTTACCGAGTGGTGCTGGTATCGAGGGTCAATTTGAGAATCAAGAGAATCAAGAAATTCAAGAAATATTACTGGGACCCATGACTGATGAATATATCGATCACTGTGTGTATCTACTTCCAAGTAAAAATGTACTCGTCACCTTGGAAATGGAGGGAAAAATGATTTTTAAAAATAGAAAAATGGGTTCATACGATAAGTACACATGTCGTAATTACCTATTTTCTAGAGTGGTCTAATTTTTTTGTCAGTACATAGTATTATGGTGAACGTGGAGATGGCCAATGCGTGGTTGGTGAACAACGCAAGAAACGCAAATAATCTTGCAAGAAACGAAGCTGTGAGACGGTCAAGAGCCGAAGCCGCTGAAGAGAGGGCAAAGGCAAAAGCAAAGAAGGCGGCAGAAGCTGCCAAAAAAGAGATGAATACAGCCCGTCAGGCAGCCGTTGAGAGGTCTGCTGCTCTCGCTGCTGCGGAGAGAGCGGCACGGGCTGCATCTAGGGGTGAAACTTCAAATCGTCGTAATAAGACTAACGCCGCTAACAAAACTGCTAAGAAGGCTGCTGAGAATGCCAAGAAGGCTCAAGCAAATGCCGAAAAAGCCGCGGCGAATGCCAGGAAGGCTCAAGCAAATGCTCTGATTCAGAATGTAAAGAAAAATTGGTCAAACGTCGCATTCAGTACCATGAGCAGAAATGATAAAAAAAAGAAAGGTACTACGATTTATAGAAAGGCATCACTTAAACTTCACCCAAATAAACCAACTGGTAACACAGAGAGTTTTAAACTTTTAGGTACTCTATTTAAGGAATTTACAGAGTATGTCAATCAAAACTGACCGAACAGTCAAACGAATTACAACGACCCTGTCCAAGCATGTCATACACGACTTCCCCATCGACGATCTCCTCCTCGATGAGTAAATCCTTGAGTTCTTCCAACTTGTCCTTGTTATCCGTCAACATCTGGAGTGCATACCTGTAACACTGCGACACGATGGTTTCAATCTCGTTATCCACCTTAAGAGCGGCCGATGGAGACAGGTTACGGTAATCATACTTATTCTTACCGAAACCATAGGTTGTTACCATTTCACGCGCAATCTGGTAGACCCTAGCATAATCAGAACTCGCACCAGTCGTGACACGATTGGCTCCATAGATAACCTCTTCAGCCGCACGACCACCTAGAGCAACGAGGATTTGAGCGAGTAGATACTCTTTCGTGTAGAATGGACTGTCCGCATTATCCTCAGTGGGTTGGAAGAAGGTCACACCACCCGCAGCACCTCGGGGCATGATAGAAACCTTACGAACCGTGTCATAATCCGGTACGAGGACACCTATGATAGCGTGTCCAGCCTCATGGTACGCCACAAGCTCCTTCTTACGGAAAGAATATTTCACATCACCCTTAGCCCCAACGACTATGCGTTGGTAGACATTCTCAGTAATATCGTTTGTGATGGTACCGTCACCATCTTTCACGGCACGAATAGCACACTCGTTCAACAGATTTGCCAGGTCAGCACCAGAGAATCCAGTCGTCTGTTTAGCGATGGTCTTAAGGCGTACATCAGGTGCAAACTTCTTACCCCTAGCATGAACCCCAAGAATCTTTAGGCGACCCTTAACACTTGGAAGGGACACCTGAATCTTACGGTCGAAACGTCCGGGGCGGAGTAATGCATCATCTAGGATATCAATCCTATTTGTTGCAGCAATCACCACGATACCAGTCTCGTTATCAAAACCATCCATCTCAGTGAGAAGCTGGTTAATCGTCTGTTCACGCTCATCATTACCGGGTGTAGTAGTTCCACCACGCTTCTTTCCCACCGCATCAATCTCATCAATGAAGATGATACATGGTTGATTTTCACGCGCTTGCTCAAAGAGTTCCCGGACGCGCTTAGCGCCAACACCGACGAACATCTCAATGAAACTCGCGGCAGAGCACTGTAGAAAAGGGACACTCGATTCACCAGCGATAGCACGAGCTAGAAGGGTCTTACCAGTACCCGGGGCACCAGCGAGGAGGGCGCCACGTGGGATTCGGGCACCACTTCCATAGTACTTTTCGGGGTTTTTTAAAAAATCAACAATCTCCTCGAGCTCATCCTTAGCTGAATCAATACCCTCAACATCCTTGAAACGTGTGGTTACTTCCTGTTCCATGTTAAATTCAGCGGACTTCATGAAAGGATTTGACATTCCCATACCACCTTCACCTCTTGGGGCGAATAGGGTACGACCAAGGGTAAATATATAAGCGATGAAGAAAAACAAGACAACATTTTCGATGAGAGATACAGGTTGGGTATTATCTATGAGAACTTCAGTCTCACTTTCCATTAGGGTCTGCCACAACTGTTCGTTCTGTGGGATTGAAACATCACCATAATCCCCATTCTCTTCCTGAAACACTGCTATGTTCTTGTTGGGTCGTATGACTACGGAAGGGAGTTCACGGTTCTTGAGCCCTTGGATAAACTGTGTATATGTTCTTGGATGGTATTCCACCTTTCGTTCTTTGGTATCAACTTTGACAGTTGGTGCGGTAAAGCGTGTCGCGATACTTTTTCCAATACTGAACATACTTTATAGTAAAGTGGTGATTGTTTTAACCCACTTTTTCGGCATATGTGGCAACGTACCTTTCGTCTATTATGTTCACATATCTCAAAATACCCACATGTGTTACACAACTCTCTCAAGTCTCCGTGTATACACAAAGGGCCACCATTACACACAGTACAACGAATCAAGTTTAGACCATGTGGACATGACATTCTTATTTAAAGATATTTTTTACTTTTAAATAAGATGAGTTTAAAACTCAAATTAGTAAACAACGGAAAATATAATGTATTCGTGATAGAAGGTGATGAGTATATAGGAAATGCTATATCAAAAGGACATGAATGGGATGCATGGATGCGTAAAGACTTGGAGAAATACTATGTCGAGAGAACTGAAATCCTAGATATAGGAGCAAACATAGGATACAACTCTCTGATGTTTTCTGATTACGGACCGGTCGTGTCGTTCGAACCAGTGTATCACGAAGTAGTTATAAAAAATGCACGAAATAACGCCTTGAAACATTCTATCGTTATCCACCCATGTGCACTTTCCAACGAAGACAAGACGACTGACATTTTCATACCGGGTAAAGGGTGTCAATCTAAGACACATATAAATTACGGGGGTACGAGCTTTCATCTCGATGAAGATATGAAAGGTGATTCCGTGTGCGTAAAGTGTAAAAGACTCGATGATATTTACAAAGGAAAACCATCATTCATAAAAATTGATGTTGAAGAGCATGAATTACAAGTTTTAGAAGGTGCTAAGGAGACTATTAAAAAGTACATGCCGACTATACTCATTGAAATTCACGATTTTGAAAACAGTCCGGTAGCTGATTTCTTAGAATCTTTGGGGTATGACACACCCGAACCAAGACCAGAGGGTGTGTTTTTGTATCGTGCGAAAGATATTTTATCCATCATATAATACAATTGATACGCATCTACAATACTTTCTCGTTTGTACATATCCGGCATACATTCGGGAATACCTTCCTTGGAGTAATAGGCGGTATCACTCCTTCTTTCTTCAAAATGAGATGGTCGATTATCTAATAACCAGAGAAGGTGTCGACTACACGTATGAATTTTACCGTATCTACGTGTATACTCGAGGGTTAACGCGATACCGATTCTACACGCGTAGAGATAATTCTCCAAACTTGATCCAACCCACATGGTCATAGGATGTTTTTTATGAGCTGGGCGATACCCTCTCGATGTACCATCTTTTGTATACGGTGCGTTTTCATGTACAAACTGTTCCTGATTGGAAAAATGCCACGCGGTGTATAGCATTTGACATATTTCCAATTGGATTTTGACGACGTGTTGGTCACATGACCAATAAGCAATTTCTATTGGGAGTAATGATAAAAAGAATATATTCATGACATGTTTTTATTAAAATGATACAACTACTTAGGTGTACTTTATTCTCCGTCAGAGACATACTCCTCCTCCACTTCGTCTTCTTCATCTGGTTCAACATCTAAAGTTTCCTCCTCTTCCGGTTCGTCAGATTTTGGGGGTATATCCTCATCTTCAACTGGTTCAACAATCTCTTCCTCCTTCTTTTTCTTTTTTACTTTTTTCATAGGTTCCTTGTCAAATATTTTAGTGAACACCTTTTCAATCCGGATATACAAATCTTTTCGTTTTTCATTATTTTTTTCAATCCTTTGCAAATATTCTTTACTAAACCCATGTGACTTGTATGCTTGTAGAACCATTTTAAACGGTGGTCTTTTAGCATGTCCATAGTACTTAGCGTATAATTCCGCAATAGCAGAGTTAATTTTCACTCTCACAATACCACTTTTTAACACTCGAATATTTACTTGAATACGATCACCGAACGTAAGTTCTGGTTCTTTTGGTGGTTCTGGGTACACCTTTGGTTGTATTATAGGTAATTGTGGATCTACGTAAGGAAGACCCATTTTTTTATAATTCGCTTCCAGTAATTTCAAATAATCATTTTGGTGATATACAGGTCCTTTCACAAACTTGTATTGTGTTGTGGGTTTAGATTTAGTAATACGACCAATAAACGTATCATCAGGTATACTTCCACGAATATGAGAAGTGTGAACTTTAACACGCTGGGATGGTCTCTTGTACATCTTGATTTTTGGAGATTTTATCCTCTAACTTAGGTGTAAGAAAAAAATCAAGTTCACATCGAATGACATGAGCAGATTGTTGATTTACGTGTGTATACAACGGTCCCCATATTTCTACAACTTTACGCTCCTTATCGTACCAAAGGTAATCAAGTCCGAGTTTCTTCGTAAGCCAATAAAACTTCTTACCAGTTTTACCGATGAATGAAAAAATCTGATCCTCTGTGTACTCAGACACGTCCATTTGGGAATAGTGAGCATTTGGGGGTTGATACGGAGCCATCGTTTCTCTTATCCTTAGTAGCCTCCATTTGTTTAAGTAAGTTTCTCACATGCTTTTGAGAATAAACTTGATGTTTATTTTTCTTGTCATTTTTGGTTACACGCTTTTTGGGTTCTTTGTACTCCATAATTGTTACTAGATCAGATATTTAGTTGACGACTTAGGTTTCATCTTCATCAACAAGAGATACATCATCCTCACTCTCATCGGTTTCACTTCCACTACATGTAAAATCTTCATCCTCACTATCATCGATAATTTCATACCCCCGCTGAGTATGTACATAAAGACCGGTCTTCTCTAAATTATCTACATCGTAAAAACCAGAAACAGACTCTTTACTCACAGATTCTACGTTTTGACTAAAATTAAATACACTTGAATGAACTCTTTCTAGAAAATTAACAGCATAATTGTGTTCACTTTCTTGAACAACACGAGCTATTTGTGTCGTATCATCATCACATTTGACGTCAACAATCATGTCTAATATGTTTAAATTTTAAATCTTTAATAACATTAATGGAAAACTTGAAGAATTGGGGTATACATTATATATCCAACAGGGAAATTGCACCAAATGATGCGGTTATGTTTGATATAGACGATACTCTTATTTTTACGGACGGAAGGCCAAATACACCTATAATCAGTCTTTTACGTGGAGCGCGTGCTACGGGATACAAAATTGTAATCATCACAGCTCGACCAGGATTGGGACACGTTATTAACTGGACTACAAATCAGTTACGAGAATATGAAATTGTATATGACTATTTAGGATTTACTAGTGCAGAAACAAAGGGTCTAATGAAAAAACAATTACCGTATAACTTCATTTTATCCGTTGGTGACATGCCAACGGACCTCACAGAGTCTAATCACGGACTTAACATTTCCAATTTTTCTCACAGTTGAGACAACTCACAAACGTTGTCATGGGTTCATCCGCCGAACGTGTTTGAAGTTGATAATATGTGGTTTTCTTAGATTTGCATCTCCCACATGTAAAAAAACCCACCAAACTGTCTTTCGCTTCTTTAGCGAGATATTGCTTTCTTAAATCTTTGTGGATTCTTTCCTCTTGCAATTTGGCATATGGACCATCCGACCATAATTGTTCAGGTCTCATATCCATTAGATCTATAACACTTATCACCTTTGATTTAATTTTTTCTTTTAGTTCTTCCGAATGTATTAAACACTTTTGAATAGACAAAAACTTATGCTTATAAATACTTGTAAAGTGAGGATTATCCCAAGCGGGTTGACTGTGACATCTATCATGTGAATGGTTCAGTATACACTTCTCGAGATCTGTACATATCTTATCATCTTTTGTGACGTCGAGAAGGGTAGATAATTTACCAATAACAAACTCACGCGTGGAGTTCATTATTCTTATTCTATATATTTACGCTATTTTTAAACCACTTAGGGCAAGGGAAGACCTTCGTAAGGATTGCTAAGTTTACAATCCTCCATGTTTTCAGGGGAGCAATTATCGAAAACCCCAGAAACTCGACGCTCGGGGTTGGTGTCTACGAAACCGTAGCGGTACCCGGGGCGACCAGAACTATACTTCTCCGTATTAAAGAAAATAAGGAGGCTAATAGCTACGTACAACACAATGATATACTTTAAAGCGGTGCGATTCGTCGCGTTTAACATTATATTATTAACTGATATTTTTTTTATGATTGTATTTAAGATGACTAAAGCGATTCTTGTTCATGAAGATGTAGGTCATGTGCAAGAAATAGACCTGGATATAACCCCCGTTAAAAATGAAATTTTTAAACTGTTGGGCGGACGCCAGACTTTTATCGGGCAATGGCCTGATATAGATGTCGTCATTATGAAAGCTGAAAATGCGACGATTAAGAATGGTAATATTTTACCTCATCCATTCGACAAGGAGGATACATATGGTAAAATTCTCCTCGTACGTATGGATGAAAATTCTGAACCACAAGACTTTACATTATACGAATACAACTCATTTTGTATTGGGGATGAAAGCATCTCCACTTAATACAGCGTTTGTATACTTCATACACAGCTGAAAATGTATATATGCGAATTCCATCACATTGTCCATAGATGGTTTGTCTGGTAAGGGGTTATCGGCGATAACTTTAATGAGGTCAGCCTTTTCACCACTCAGAGACTGTGCCGTAGTTTCCCCAAGTTTTTTTAACCATAGAACGTGTTCTTGATTTTTACAGTCGAAAGTTCTGACAAATGAAGCCATATATCTATGTACGATTCTTTTCTATAAGTAAGCGCGCACTCGGATCAGTCACCTTAGTCCATTTAGGTCTCCATATTTCTGAGATGAGATGATCATTCTCACGCCCATACATTCGCCAAAATACCTGACGGTAGAGAGCTTCCTCCTTAGTTAGCGGTACATTATGATGATTTGATTTCATACGGATTTCACTGAACGTTGCATCATCAATTTCTCCTTCTGCGTATTTCTTAATTTCGTCAACCCAATTTGTACCAACCGCGTCACTCATACCATCCTTTTGTCTCCATAGGATGTCGTGTGGTAAATATCCCTCAAAGGCTTCGCGGAGTATGCGTTTTTCGATTTTATCAATTTTTCCATTTTGATTAATTCTCATACAATAATCAATAAAGGTCTTATCCAAAAATGGTACAATAAGATCTAAACCATGGGCACCCGCACATCTATCCGCGCGTAGCCCATCAAATTGGTGAATAAGTCGAAGACGTCTCATATTTTCCGATGCAAACTCTTCAACACCTGGTGCACTATGAAAATATAGATATCCACCTAAAATTTCATCACTCCCTTCACCCGAAAAAATATACCGACAATTCGTTTTCTGTTTAATATATTTACACAGAAGCCACATAGGCGTACTTGCGCGTACAGTTGTTGTATCATAAGATTCGAGTGAATGAATGACATCATTTATGTGAGAAATACCTTCACCTACTGTAAATTTAACTTCTGTGTGTTCTGTATTTAAATACTTGGCGACTTTTCTAGCAGCTTCAAGATCGGGGCTTCCATCCAACCCAATTGAGAACGTTTTAATTTTACCCAATTTCCTAGTTGCAATAGAAGCTATGAGACTACTGTCAAGACCACCCGAAAGAAGAAAACCGATATCTCGATCTGTTGTTGCAAGGCGTTCATGTACTGAACGTTCGAATGTTTGACGCATATCATTGGGAGTGCAGTCATTTACATATTTATTAACGCGCCAATATCCGCTATGATAACAGACAAAGTCATCAATATAAGAATCGTAGATGTGACCGGGTGGGAAAATATGAATATCAGAATTTAGGAAAAGTAGAGCCTTTACCTCACTAGCAAATGCAATAGAGTTCTCTGCGTATCGGGTATAAAATAACGGTCTTACACCAACTGGATCTCTCGCAGCAATAACTTTTTTACCATCAGTATAAACGAATGCAAAATCACCAGTTATCGCATCAAGAGTTTCCAAAACGCCTAAATATTCGATCATTGGTATTAAAACCTCACAATCACTCGTACCCATTTCAAAACCAGTTCTAAATTTCTTATGATTATAGATTTCACCATTACATATCAACATAGATTTGTCACTCTTAAATGGTTGCATACCTGTGGGTGTGAGATCATTGATTGCGAGTCGATAAAAATCCATACGACATTTTCCTAGTGTCCGGGTACTGTAATCATCGGGACCACGATGATGAAGAAGGTGATATCCAGCCTCTACTTCTTCACCAAAAAGTGCAATGATTCCACACATTTATGATACAAGTCACTTTATTTTTAAGCTAAAATCCATCCACTCACCAAAATCTTCTGGGTTAGCGACACCATCCATCTCCTGTCCAGACATTTTTATACTTTCACTATCATTACGAAAAATCACGTCAAAAGCTATTATACAGTAAAATGAGACGTTTGTTCTACATGCTATTTTATCTAAAGTAGTAAAATCAAATGTTTCAATATCCAGTGAACGTTTTATAATTCGAGGAGAACCGTATGGAAATTTTACCTCTTCATTTAATTCCAATTTTCTATTTTCTGAAGACATATCTAATGAGGGCCATATACGATTTCTTGCTCTAAATTCTGCTGCATAATCTACACACTTCATCGCCATATCCTTATCGGAAAAACACACGAAACGAGATTTCGAATTAGGATCCACTAGACTAAGATACGTACCGTTATAATTTAATTTTATGAAGTGGAAGTCCATTTAAATTATATAAGGAAAAAATCTTTAATTAATATATGAACTTCCCTAAAACATCTGGTCAATGTAAATATATGTTAGCTTTGAGATCCAGTAAACCTATAATCATAGGGACCGGACCTGCAGGTACTGGTAAGACTATGCTCGCGTGTAACATTGCGACTGAACATATTTTGAAGTATCCTAGAGCACGGGTTGTTTTAACCAGACCAATAGTTGCCGCAGATGAAGACATGGGATACTTACCTGGTGATATGGATCAGAAAATGGAACCATGGACAAGACCGATGTATGACATTTTTGAACAGTCTATGACACATAATCAGATGGATAGATGTATTTGTATTGAACCACTGGGATATATGAGAGGTCGAACATTTAATCACACTTTAATCATTGCGGATGAGATGCAAAATAGTACACCAAATCAGATGAAACTCCTTCTTACACGTCTAGGTGAGGGTACAAAAATAGTCGTAACGGGTGATTTAGAACAATCTGATTTAGAAGGGGATAATGGGCTTGAAAATTTGGTATATAAGATGCAATGTATGGAGCTCGATTATATACAACATGTGGAAATGGAAGATGATGATATTGTTCGTCATCCAGCGGTTAAAGAAGTGCTCGGTATTCTAACAAAATGACGAAGGTCATCATCGCACTACCTGGTCGAACATATTCTGGGAGATTTATGATGAATCTTCTCAATACGATGATGATAATGAAATCCCGAGGGTATGATGTTATACTGACGAACGAATATTCGAGCTATGTTACATTTTCACGAATGAAAACTCTCGGTCTTGATGTTCTTAAAGGTATTGATCAAAAACCATTCGATGGAAAAATAGACTATGACGTATGGCTCACAATCGATTCTGATATCGTATTCTCACCAGAACAAGTCATAGAACTCATCGAAGACACTAAAACTTATCCCATTGTATCGGGTGTATACAGAATGGAAGACCTGACACATTACGCATGTGTCAAGGAATGGAATGTAGACTATTTCAAGAAAATGGGAACATTTCAATTCGTAAAGGTTGATGACTTTGAACGCGCTCCCAAATTCGTTTCGGTCGCTTATAACGGCATGGGATTCTTCGCGTGTCGTAAAGAGGTGATAGAGAAGTTGAAGTATCCATACTTTAGCTACCCTCTCATAGAGATTGAAGGTAAAGATGGGGTCACGATCAGAGATACGTGTTCAGAGGATGTTGCGTTTTGTAAGAATCTCACTGATGCAGGTATGGAGATAATCGTGAATACGACCCTCCGTGTTGGCCATGAGAAAACTCTTGTAATTTAAGAGATTGAACAACATTATTAAATTTTTTTAAATTTTCGTTGAGTCTTGTGACTTTCGCATCCATGATTCTTCGTTCGTACTGGTAGGATTTCTCGAAATTAATCAATTCACGCCTTTTATCTTGATACCACTCTGAAACTTCACATATTTCATCATCAATTTTTATATATTTTTCAGCCAGTTTATAATCAGTTGGAAAACATTGTATGTCGTTCGCTATTTCTTCGATGCGCGTCTCCAGTTCCTGACACGCATCTTTGAACTCTGCGTGTTCATTAATCATATCTTTCCTATAGAAATTCTTTTAACTTAGGTTACATCAACTCGTCGTATATATTATCAGTAGAAGGTGGTGCTATATCAAATCCACCGTCACAATATCCCTTTTTACTGTCTTCATTCTCTATCCATCTACTCTGTTGCTTTTCCATCGACTTTATATGCCACATGGCGAGCTGAGGAGTGGGTTTGAGACCGATAGCCTTATCTGTCCCCATCAGTTTGGTATGAATCTCATCGGACCACTTAATGTGGTCTACATTTTTGTAAATACGTCCCTGGAAATCTGGCCAGTTAATCCACCCCATCTCATTAACCTTGAACTGTTTACATGTGTGTAAAAATTCTTGTGTGATACCCGGATGAATATTTATTCTTGGAATGAATATAACTTCACTATCCGTCGTAGAAATAACCTGTTTGATACTCTTGATGAGCAGTTCCTGTGGCATCTCATCTGCGTCTATACCAAAAATGTATTCACCGGTGGCAACTTCCTTGTGGTAACATGCGTTTTTATAAAAGGAATCAAATGGGCGTTCAAAAACGGTTATATGCTTTTTGAAATAATCTAAAACTTTTTGAACCTTGTCGGTTTTGTGTAGACTGTCGACAACAACGTGAATATTATCAACGTAGTCTATTGTTTTAACCAAAAAATTTAAAAGTGAGAAAAGTTCTCGAGACTCGTTACATACTTGAATAGAGTACGTAATCTTGACATCATCTTCATAGCAAATACTTCTCCAATCGATAGACTTACCAGTCATGTTATTGTCGATATATTTGGGAACATTATTGATTTTCAATTTCTTCACATATTCCATGTCGACGAGGTCTGGGTGTACGTACCAGTCCTCATATACGACATCTGGTTCACGGTCGTGTACGTCGTTAAATACAGATACATATCCACGCTTCTTGAATATTTCCCTAGACTTTTCTCGGGTTGATTTATAGTCACCCGCGCAGTAATAATCATGTTCAAAAGTTATGACGGCAAATTTGTAATCATCAAAAATCTCATTATCCATCTTTTCTAGTGCTTCCATAGTGGATCCGTTACCGGCATCTAAATCAATTTGGAGATAATCGATATTTTTTGGCATGTTATTCTCCTCTAGGAGTTTCTTATACTCAATCTTAGTCGCGTCTGAAATGACGTGTACACTATCCTTTCGATGCTCTTCATAATCTTTGAGGTGCTTCTCATCGAATTCAATCATAATACCACTCCACCCAAAATCCTTTTCGAGGGTATAAGTATTATTTATATCGATAGGATGGTTGGCTCCAAGTTCTAAAAATGTTCCATTCTTCTTTTTCTTTAAAATATTCGAAACAAACTTGTCTTGTAAAGCCTGACCGTGATAAACGGTCATTATTGTTAATTAAAGCTACTTACCTTTAAATAAATATGAAGGTGTCTGATTACATCACCAATTTCCTCATTGATAAGAGCATAACAAAATGTTTTTCTGTGACTGGTGGGTTTGCTATGCACCTTAACGATTCATTTGGACAAAAACTTGACGTAACATACACACATGGAGAACAGCCAGCTGGTTATGCAGCACTCGGTTGGTCATCGTATGAACATAATCCAAGTATATGCTGTGTAACATCTGGTTGTGGTGCCACGAATGCCATCACCCCATGTTTAATTGCTTACCAAGACAGTGTTCCTGTATTCTTCATCAGTGGTCAGGTGCAGAGTAAAGATAACATTCGATCACGTGGTGGTATAGATCGTGGATATTTTGGTTCGGATTGTGACATTGTAGAATCCGTGAAAAGTATAACCAAATATACAGTAGAATTAACAGAACCTGGCAAAGTTCTGTATGAACTAGAACGTTGTTACCACAATCTAACAACGGGTAGGACTGGACCGGTGTGGTTATCGGTACCAGTTGATGTACAATCCATGGACGTACCCGATACACTTCAACGATACATAGCGTCAGATACCAATGTAAATGAAGAATATTTGATTCCTAGTGAGTTTCTTAGTTTATGGGCCAATTCTAGACGACCTATCGTATTAGCTGGAAATGGGATTCACCTCTCTAAAACGAAAGATGAATTTCATAGATTCCTTAGACGATTTACACTTCCATATGTAGTAAGCTTTTTTGGTAGTGATCTAGGAGATACTTACATAGGAAAAGTTGGTATAGTTGGAAATAGAGCTGGAAATTTTGCGATTCAAAATGCAGATCTAATACTATGTCTGGGGTGTCGACTATCTAAAGGTATAACCGGTTACAACAGGGATTTGTTTGCGCGAGAGGCTAAGATATTGTACATCGATATCGATAAATCCGAATTTCTCAAACAAAAGGGTGTAGATATCCACGTCAATATGGATTTGAAAACATTTTTTAGGGTTGAATTACCACTAACTAATATTTCGCAGAAATGGATTTCTAAAACGTTAGAGTGGAAAATAATATGGGCAAATGAACTTCCGGAAAAGGAGGGGTTATTGATATGTCCGTATAGACATCTTAATGCATTTTTCAAACACAAAAATAAAAATAGCATCGTAACAGCATCGTCGGGTTCCATATACAACATCATATGGCATATGTATCAATATAAGTACGGTGATAGATTTATAACGAGTAGTCATGGTGACATGGGGTATGAGATGACGACGGCTATAGGTGCATCCATGCATGGTAAACGCACCTTTCCTATACTAGGGGATGGTTCCTTTCAGTTCAATATACAGGAATTACAAACCATTAAACATCACAATTTACCTATAACTATCCTTGTGTTTAACAATGATGGGTATGGTGCAATTAAGGTCACACAAAATACCGTATTCAAACGAGAGTTTGGAACTAGTTCAAAGAGTGACATTTCGTTTTGTAATATACGAAAAGTAGCTAGAGCGTATGATATACCATACTATAAGGTAAAGCATGACCGAGATGTGGATTATCTTCAATACACCGACGGACCTTTGATAGTTGAAATAGAATGTAACGTACAAGGGAGATTCCCGAGGGTTTCAAACAAACCCATGGAAGATGGTACATTTAAAAATATGCCCCACGAAGAGATGGCACCATTTCTCGATGACACAGAATTAAAAAAGCATATGTTCGTCAAACGAATTTAAAGATGGTTTGATAATATCATTAAATGAGAATCCTTGATTGTACTTTACGAGACGGTGGTTACACAAATAACTGGAATTTTTCAAAAGAACAAGTCGTGGAGAGTTATATCGCATGTAAAAATGCTGGTATTGAATACACAGAGGTTGGTTTTAGACGCACATCATCCGAAGAAGGTTTTGGTGTTTGGTATCATACTCCTGAGAGTCTCATAAATGAAACATTATCAGAGATCATAAGCGAAAATACGAAAGTTGCCGTCATGGCTCAAATGGGAACATTCACAATTGAGGACTTTGTTCCTAAAAAGGAATCTTTGATTTCTATGATTCGTGTTCTCGTAGCGTATCACTGTATTGACAGGGATGATTCTATACTAAATGTAAAACTCTTAAAAGAAACGTGTGAAATGGTTTCAAAACTTAAATCACTTGGGTATGAGGTAACTATTAATATTGGGCGTATTGATAAGATGTCAGATACCCAGATAGAAGAAACATGTAAACTCATTTCTCCGTGTGAGGCGGACTATTTTTATATAGCCGATACCTACGGTAATCTTGGTATAGTGAAGATGAATTATATTCTCGATGTGATAAAAAAATCATACGACGGAAAGATTGGATTTCATGCACACGATAATCTATTGAACGCCACGGTAAAAAGTATTGATTCGTATTACAACGGTGTATCAATAATCGACGGTACGATGGGTGGTATTGGTAGAGGTTCGGGTAACGCAAAGACAGAACTCCTCATCGCGCATACCATAATGAAAGACAAGGATGAATATCAACTTCTTCCAGTACTAGAATACTGTGAGAAGTGGATTGGTAGTTATAAAAATAACCATGTGTTGTATTTCATTACAGGGATGTACTCTATGCATGTAAATTATGCAATCACTCTCATAGAAAAGTATGATTTTACATTCTCAAAATGTTTTAACATTCTCATGTATGTGTTTAACGAAAATAAACATAATTTTTTTGATGGAAAATATCTTGAATCAGTATGTAAGATGTACTGAAAGTCCATTATCTATACATATAGACTGACCAGTGATACCATTATTAATAAAACAAAGTAATGTACACATATTTAAAATATCCTCACAACTCGTGAAAGTATCCTTTAGTGATTCATATTCTCGTGTTGATAACGTTCTCTTTGTCATTTCGTTATCAATAGGACCCGGTAATATAGCGTTAATGAATATATTCTTTTTTTTCAGTGTAACAGAGGCGGAACGAACAAGTCCACCTATGGCACTCTTTGAAACGCAATACGATAATTTATTTACTCGACCACTCTCTTGTAAAATTGAACTGATTATACATAATCTCGCACCATTCATAAGCTTCCCAGTGCGTTCAAAATAATCTATAGATTTAACAATACTGTTTACATTTACATTCATCATATCGTCGTATGTTTGACTATTCAAAGAACCTATATTATCGTTCGTATTCATACCTGTACACCATATGATACATTTTATATTATCAAATCTATCCAATCCCGAAAAATCGTCCGGTTTGGAAAGATCGTAATGTTCACGAGTTAATCGATTCACATCTAAAAATCGCGCACATATGTAACGACCCACACTACCTGTTGAACCAAAAACGAGTGTCGTCATACTTACTATATTTATAGAGACCTTTAAGTGTGTCGTTATCTTCTACCGTAACACTTTCATTCAAGTAATATTCAAATAATCGTTTAATTGTCGGTATATTCTTGGCGATACCACCCGTTAAAAATATATTGGATCTATTTTTGAATTTTAAATTAAGAATATTTACATATTGTTGCACATAACACCGTAATAAACTACAAGCTATTGTATATTTAGTAGTACGCTCGTTAATATTCTGAATCATTCCACCATTTTTAAAATTGTATGCACTTTTAAAATACCCCAAATTTACAATTTCTACGGATTCAACCACATCTTCAAAAAGTAATGTAGAATATTCTGGTAAATCAAATAAATCTTTAAAAAATTTCATACTTCTTCCGGATGGTATATGAGTTATACAATTTAGAATATAATCGAAACATGGACGATTTTCTGTATCACTCCTATAATTTTTATTAATCTGTATAACCTGTGAACCTGTACCTAAGTTTATAATAATGTCACCGATTTCCAACTCTTGATCTATACCCAAAACTGCAGCATGTAAATCACCTAGTGGTGCATACACAATCGACTCGTTTACTTTTCCACATGGTACTGGACCATATTTTACGACAGAGGGAAGAATGAATCTCGATTCCTTTTGGTGTTTATTTTTCATGTCATAAAAACCAGTTCCACATTCAAGTGTTTCATGGGAAACATGATACATATCATCGAGTATTGTATCTACGAGTGTACATATACTACCCTTTTCATACCTTTTAGAATTGAAATATGGTAGACCATGATACGGAAACAACCCCGTATCCACCAACTCGTTTGAATTTGGTTCCACATCTTCGCACATCCACGAAATATAATTAGTTTCTCCTTTTATATAAAATCCATGCATTTGTGAACACACAAAAAGTTTAGAAAAAATAAATTTTTTTAAAATATTCTTGACAAAGTTGGAAAATTGATTTACATTTACTTTCTCCTTTGTCAAGTATTCGAAAATTTGAACCTTACCTTCATACATCACCTTGACATGAGTGGCCCCGAGGTCAAGGTACAAGTTCATTACTGACAATTGACATCACATCTTTAACCAAAGTCTCATCAAGTTTAACCTTTACGAATTCTCGACACTTAATGAGTGTAATCTCATCCGATAGTACTTTTTTATCTTCTTTGAGATGTTTAAAAATGAGTGTATTATCCAGTATTATATATTTGCAATACTTCTTGATGATATGCATATAAGGTCCATACTTCATGACATCAGAGTTGAAATATCTATCTATTACGTACATACCAATCAAAACTGCGACACCGTGTGGAATCTTAAAATTTGACATACTCTCGAATACATGACCAAATGTATGACCATAATTTAGACACGGCCGAATCGTTTTTTCGAGTTCATCCTCTTCTATGATCTTCTTTTTGATCAAAAGGCACTTTTTCAGTGCTTCTTCCGTGTCGTCAATAACCCATGGAATATCACCGAGTGCGTACAATTTCAAAATTTCACCGAGTCCTGACTGTATATCTCGTTCACTGAGGCTTCGTAAAAATGAAACATCTACTACGACCCTCTTCGGTGGGTAAAACGTTCCAAGTTGATTTTTACTTCCATTATGGTTAACACCCATCTTTGAACCTATGCAACTATCACACATAGATAACAGAGTGGTAGGTGTGAAGACCCAATCAATACCTCGCTTGAAAATAGCTGCACACATAGATGCGATATCTTGTGTTATGCCACCACCCACTACATGCAGTGTATCCTTCTTCGTAAACCCAATTTCCATGAGATAATCGACAAGATTAAGAACTGTATTCATATTTTTTATATCTTCACGAGCTTCAATTTTGAAAATATTTTGAGCGTTTCTGTAACGATTTTCATAAAGACTAAATACAATAGAATCTATAACGAGAACATCATTTTTACATATATGCAGCCTTTCGTCTGTGAAATCAACATTATAGGTTCGAAATATAGATTTAACTTCCATTAATATACAAATCTATCTCTCCTTTATATAACTCTCACTTAAAACGCTTGTATCCTTCACTTCCCATGTAGCACCAAACTTTTCGGCCCATTGAGAAAGTAAAAGTTTCTCTGGGTACACGAGATTACAAGTCTTGGGCATCACCCATTTAGATGTTACGTATTCATGAACAATTTTTATAACATCTTCAATATCAATAAAATCGAAATATTTATCTTGATCGATGACTACGTGTCCTTCTCGTTTACAAATAGCACTAAACCGAGTGGGTAGTTCCCCGGGACCATAACACCCCCATATACGTAATGAATGTGTATTTGGTGTGGTTTCAATGCGTCTATCAATAATCCATTTGGAAAGTCCGTATGGGTCTGTGGGAGGGTTACCTCTAAGAGCTGCACCACTCGAAAAGTAAATGAGTTTACCTTTGAATACCCTAACTACATTTTCAAACATGAGTATATTTTTCCATATCACGTCTCCCTCATCTTTTTTCAAACGACTTCCACCTATAACTGCACAATGAATAACCACGTCATATGTATGACATTTAAAATAGTTAGTGACTGCATTCTGGTCCGTAAGATCCAAATCATTTCGCGTAACACCCGTCCAAGTTTTGTTACACCCGATTAAATTTTTACCTATAAAACCATTTGCACCTAATACACAAACCCTTGACATTTACTTAAAGTTGAACCAGTACTTTAAATAAGATGCTATTTCTCATAGATTTAGATGGAACTCTAATCGATAGTGAACCTTTACACCATAAGGCGTGGGCGAAGGTTTTAGAGTTGAGTGAATCGTACGTCAGACATATAATTACCACACATGGAATAGATTATATACTCGAAGATTATCCAAATTCAAAACGTCTGAGGAAATTAAAAATAAAAGAAATGTTAAAAATTGAAGATATAAATCTCATAAAAAATGCTGATAAATTTATACACTTTATAGTAAATAATAATATTAATCACGTTGTTGTGACTAACACTGATAAAGAAGTTGTTGAACATTTTAAAAATAAAGTTCAAGTTTTAAAAAAATTAAAAAATTGGATCGTTCGTGAAGATTATAAAAATAAAAAACCAGATTCTGAATGTTATCAATTGGCTATAGATTTATACGGTAAACCAAATGATCGTATAATAGGATTTGAAGATTCTAAACCCGGGTTGACCGCTATCAGATGTGTGACCCCAAATGTATACAAAATATGCAGAAATTCTGACTACTTAAAAATAATGGAATATATTAAACCAGAATGCCAAAAAAGATTTGGTATGCCCCAAATAAATTTGAATCGTATGGGGAAGAAGAAATTAAAGCTGTTGAAGATTGTCTTCGCGATGGTTGGCTCGCTGGGTTTGGTAAGCGTACTACTGAATTTGAAAAGAGGGTGTCCGACCTATTCGGAAAGAAAAATGGACTTTTTGTAAATTCTGGTAGTAGTGCAATTTTGCTAGGGTTACACGCACTTGATTTACCAAAGGGTTCTGAAATAGTTACACCCGCTTGTGGATTCGCTACAACTGTTGCTCCAATCATACAATTGGGTTTAAAACCCGTGTTTTGTGATGTCGGTCTCGACACGTACGTTCCGAGTGTTGAACAGCTCATGAAGGTTGTCACCCCAGAGACGAAGTGTCTCCTACTTCCAAATCTTATTGGGAATACACCAGATTGGATAGAAATTCGTAAAACCTTTCCCAATCTCATTTTATTTGAAGATTCTGCTGATACCATCACACATACACCGTGTACAGACATAAGTACCACAAGTTTCTATGCCAGTCATGTAATTACAGCGGGTGGAATTGGTGGAATGGTCATGTTTAATGATGCAGGCCATCTTAAAAGAGCCCTCATGTTCAGGGATTGGGGAAGAATCGGTGACAATATCGAAGAACCGAGTGAGCGCTTCAACCACTCAGTCGATGGTATTCCATACGATTGGAAGTTTCTATACGGTGTCGCGGGGTATCACCTCAAAGCATGTGAAATGAATGCAGCATTCGGTCTAGTGCAATTAGATAAACTCGAAGATTTCTTAAAAAAGCGTCGCCAGAACGTCCAAAGATACATAGAAAATCTAAAAGACTGCCCGTATTATACACTCCCAAACGACAATATGCTTCCAAATTGGCTCGCCATACCTTTACAATGCCCAGATAGACTCAAACTCGTCAACTATATGGAAAAGAACAACGTACAAACCCGAGTCACATTCGCAGGTAATATCACGAGACACCCAGCTTTCAGGGAGTATCTTCAAGATTTTGAGAATGCAGACACCATCATGAAGGATGGATTTCTTCTTGGTGCGCATCATGGTATGACACTCGACGATGTAGATCGTGTGTGCAAATTGCTTAAAACATTTGCGAACCGTAAATTAAACGAAACATGCTCAGTAATGTAATGGTAACTGGTGGATGTGGTTTCATCGCCTCCAATTTTCTTAATCGTATGAAGGAACGGTATCCATCTATCAATTTTGTAAATGTAGATAAACTAGATTACTGTTCGAATGTAGAAAATGTAAATCCGGGTGTAGCCACATTCGTAAAGGGAAATGTTGGAAATAAAGAACTCATCGAGCATCTCATTAAACTTTACCACTTTGACGCCATTTTTCATTTTGCAGCACAAAGTCATGTGGATAATTCATTTGATAATGCCTTGTCGTTTACTATGGATAACACACACGCCACACACGTTCTTGTTGAGGCGTGTCGGCGTCATATACCAGACGTAGAATTCATACATTTCAGTACGGATGAAGTTTACGGAGAATCCAAAACCGATGTACCATTCACGGAAGATGAAGGTGTATTACGACCCACAAACCCGTATTCGGCATCTAAAGCGGCGGCGGAAATGATAGTTCGTTCGTATATAGAATCATTCGGTATGAATATCAAGGTCATACGGTGTAATAATGTATACGGACCGAATCAATACCCCGAAAAACTCATACCGAAATTTAAGAGATTATTAAAGGAAGGTGAGAAATGCACGATACATGGTTCTAAATCTGCGACGGTTAAAAGAGCTTTTATGCACGTCGATGATGTAGTAGACGCTGTAGATATTGTATGGATACGAGGTCTACCAGGGGAAGTATATAACATCGCGTCTGATGATGAACTTACCGTCATGGAAGTGACACGACTTATCATAGAGACCGTAAAGGGTACTAAAAACTATGACGACTGGATTACATATGTTGAAGATCGCCCATTTAATGACCAAAGATACTACATATGTGCAAAAAAAATAAAGGATTTGGGGTGGTCACAGAAAAAGACCAGGAAAGACCTCATAAATTTTCTCATGGTATAATAAATGTCTAAGATGGCTGCTTTAAGTGCTATGGCGGGTAGGGCCCAGGGGGCTATGGGCTCCGCGGGTGGGGCGATGGCCGGTAAAATGGGTGCCGCTGGTACAGCTGTTACACAAACTGCCGCCTATCAGGGTGCTGCCGCGAACGCTGCAAAGTCGGTCGGTCTCGAGATCAACTACGGTCAGATCGGTATAATCATGTTTTTCGGATTCTTCTACCTTGTCATCGCCGCCCTCGGTATCGATATGTTCAACAAGTGTACCGAGCAACACGGTAGTAAAACACAAGAGAATCTCAAAAACTTTTTATCGTATACGCTTACCATGGCTCTCACTATTCCGTGCACCCTTTTACTTCTCAAGGTTGCCGGTGATAAGCTCAGCGGTATCATGGTTCTTCTCTTCGGTATCATGGGTGTCGTCGGTAGTTCCGCCGCACTCAATTGGTCGAGGACCTGTGAGGATGCGAAGGGTGACGATTCTAAGAAGGCTTACAGCGCTGTAAGCCTCGTCATTTTCCTTCTCGCTTTTTTGGTTGGATTATTTATGTTGCGACCAAGTAAGGCCAAGATCGCCTAAATGAAAGCGATAGCTATAAATACATACATTCTCATGATGTTCTTGTCCTACGTGTTACCTAGGGCAGGAACATTTTCAATGGAAGAAAAAGTTAATATGATTGAATTTTTGGGTTACATGGCACTCAATCCCAATAGAGTAGTGAATCCGAGCATAGCCAACCTACCGTTCTTAAGCTCAGCCTCGGGGGTGTCTTTAAACCACTCTAAAAAAGTGGAACATGGGGATGAAGAGATTCGGTTAGAAGAAGAGATGCGATACCGACCATCGCGAGACGACCATTTACGAGCTCAGTCTCAGGCTTCCAAAAACCCTGAACATACCCCTCGTCATTAGGGTTAGACGCTGTTCCAAGGAACGCCAAACTCGCAACCGCAACAGATAGACCAATGTTATCATGGAACTGTGTACTGAGTGAATTACCAGTCATGATCTCATCTACGACAGCGGAAGTGAAACCAATCATAGCAGCGCGTCCATTTACACGCTCAGCGACTGCAAGGAAATCATTAGGGCGCTCAACGGGTGTGAGCATAGGAGATTTGAAAGTGGACGAGGTCTTCTTAGAAATCTTGTTCGTTTTGACAACTGGCTTGTTAACGGACGCAAGAATGAGAGTGCTCATTTCTGGGTAAGACAAGTTCTTATCCTTTAAACCAAATTAATTTATTTTTATAGATTCGGCTCATCACATAAATCTGAACAGCTAAAGCGATAGACGTATTTACTGTCAAAAGATTTAGACCGTACCTCCTAGATTGATACGTAAGCCACAGAGATGTAGTTATTATACCCAAAAGTAACATTTGTTTAGATTCTTCACCAACTTCATCCGACCTGTTAAAATTGTCATAAATCTGAACAAAACCCAGACCCAGAGCGATACTCGCGATGATATCGTCGATTTTCATTCTCAGTTATAGTATATGGATATTATTTTACAGAAATTTGCGGGAAAGATTGATGCTCAGAGCCTTGTCAGAACAGTTGAGGAGCTAAAGGCTGAATACCTCGATGACGGGTTTCAGAAGGAGGATATTCCCCCCGTGTTAGGTCGCCTCATGATGGAGTCGGTTAAGTTTAAGAAATTGCCTGGACCCCAGAAGAAGAAGCTCGTCATTAATGTACTCAACCACCTGATCGAACAGATTGATGACGGTGAGAAGGACAGTGAATTTGAAGTTGTTCTTAAGACTATGGTCCCTCCCATGGTTGATGGTTTCGCTAATATGATGAAAGCCCAAAAGGCCGTGGCTAAATGCCTCCCATGCTTGAGTGTCGATAAGTAATATAAAAAAACGACACGTAATCATTTTAGAATGAGATTCCCATCTTTGGATGTCATGATCCAGTACGGGATCTATACAGTAAAGGAACTCGAACGATTCGCTAAAGGGTTAGTACCCAAAAAGAAGATTGTCACCCTAAGTGAGTGTGAAAGATGTAATTTTGTATACGATGGAGCAACTTGTTTGAATTGTCAAGTATGAAGTATTGTACGGTAATAGGTTCAATGTCAAGAGGACCTTCTATACAGAGTAGTAATCATATGTGTGCCGAGCGACAACTTATTCGTCAATTATATAGAGAATGTCTCAGAAAGGGACATAAACCTCATCAATTCTCTGATTGGGTCCATAGAAAATATGGTCATTTAGTAATAGGTCGAAAAACTGTGTACGGTGACGGTATATCATTACCCTGTGTATTGTGTAGAAAGACAATGGAGAGGTATGATATATGTTGGGTCGCACACGACGGTGAACGATGGGTTCACAGTAAAAAAACAGAAAATTTACCACCTTCAATACCGACGGCTAAACAAAAGAGGATACTAGGTTTTGGGGGTAATGATAAGACCTAGCGCTGATTCTAAGTTGTTATGACTTCGTTTTAGTGGTTTAGTTCTCTTTAGCTTTAGCGCGTTGTTATTAGAAGTCGAATTCTTTATTTCATCCATTTTTTTAGTGTTTGAAATAACGGGTATTATATTATCAAGTATTGGTTTTGTATCGGTAGTTTTAGGTATTTCTTTATCGATAGTTTGATTACTTCTAAATTCTTCTATTGTCATATCCCCACCAAACACCTTTAGTCGGTATCTCCACGGTGCAGGTTTAACACTATCCAACGCCTTTTTCCCGTACATTCTTCGTCTCATCATGACCATATTTGAAGTCACCATACTACCCTTACCGCACCCATATTTATCTAGCGCATACGTTTTCATACAACTCCAAGAACAAAAGTTACCAGTTGTACGAAAACTATTTCGACGATCGTCATAACTTAAAGGCATATTTAGGGGTGTACCATCGAAAGGATGACAACACCACCAACACCACATACGTTTAAGGATTATCTTCTCTTTAACCGCCTCATCATGATCATCATAATGAGGCAGCAACAACACATGGTGATTGAACCTACACCAGTGTATACATGATACTTATCATTTTTGTTCCTCATATTAAATCTTTTAGGATTGGGAAGTTTAAACATCGGTGTTCTGTTAAGAGGAAACTTGTTGTACGGAAATTCACGTTTCAGTTTAAATGGTTCGATAGGATCATCCCACCAATCAGGTTTTTCATATGGAAACCCTGTATTACATGCCAAAACTATGTCCATGTTTGACATGCTCTTTATATTAATATCTTGATCGCAGAAGTTGTGTGTCGCCGCACACGAACCCTTTGGATTTTCGGGTATATATCCTCCACCTAACACCGAATTACACGCGTCTGGTCTACAATGTACGTTTTCTACCAAAATAGGATAACCATCCTTTTTCTTTAATTCTGCCAATGTTGCGACAGCTTCGGTATGTTCATCTGTACCTTCCTTTGCCTCTTTTACCTTTTTCTCAGCTCTTTGTATTTGAACCGCGGGACCAAAAGCTTTTTTATTCGTCTCGATAATTCCGTATGCATGCTTACATCCAGCAGCCTCGGAATCTTGTGGTGGGTCAGTTTTGGTACACACTTTATTGATTAAATTATAACACTTACACCATTCATCCGTAGGATTCGCGACACAATAAGCCGAAGCGACTTTGTGATATAATGTGTTGCCTATGAGTTCCTTAGAACAACTTGGTTCGGTTTTTATACGTTCATCTTGTGAACACCATTCTTCTCTACTCGCACCAAAATCCTCACATGTGAGACCCCCACCGACACTTTTTGAAATATTTTCGTTGTCCTCACAATATTTCTTCACGACTCGACCGTATAAATCTCTACGCGGATCGGCGAGTTTATCCGAAATACCCGAATAAAGTCCTTGTATTTCATTATTATCCTTATACATACACCGATATGTGCGATGTCCAATAGGTATACCAGCACCACCCGGACACGGGGCCCCTTTAACTTCCGGCGACCCTCCTACACCTTCATGTACAAGAAGTTGTTGCGTATGATTGGGATTAGCTAAATCTAAATTATTTACGTATGGGTAGTGTCCCCATTGCCCCATTCGTCCATCAGCTCTTCTCCCGTACACGTCGACGTTTTCTAATATAGCACCTTCGGGTATATTCGGAAACTCTATTTTTTTCACAAAACTTATCTCATCATCAATTTTGTAGAATCGGTGATTTAAACTACCCTTGCCCTCACCGTGTGTATTCCATAAAGGGCCACCAGCGGCATCCCCCTTACCGATGACTATACCACTACCCTGTTCAGGGGGGTTATGAAAAAATACACCCCATGATGTATTTGAACAATCACCCTCTGTGCTATACGCCGAGGCATGGTCATTATGAGTAACACCTCGACTTTCTGTGAACTCCTCATTCCCGTCACCGGCTTGACCAACCCCGTGCTGCCATAGTTTGAGTTTACAACTCATCTATCTTATCATAACATTATAAAATTTATGAGAGGATAAATGTTTACCTTCTGACACTACGACGACCACCCTTACTGGCTATCACGACTAACAGTACTAAACAAAGACACATCATCATAATACCACCCACACCACCGAAAGTTGCAAACTGTTTTTTACGATTTGTTTTTAAATCTTCGAGACTTTTTGGAATATATGCACCAATACCCTGTTCTTCGGCGTCCGCAAGTTTTTCATTTGCTTTCCTTAAGCGTTCTTCGGCACCCGGCTCTCCCGCAGCTACGGCTGCCTCGGCTGCTTCAAGTTCACTCTGCGCCGCTTGTTGCTCGGCAGGTGTATCCCCATCTCCCGAATTAATATTACACACTGGTTTGATATTAGAGTCAGTCATACTACCAATATCAATATCTTGAATACAAACGTTGACTGTTTTATTACAGTTTTGGTTTGTATTCGGTGGTATATATTTACCGGCACCGGTACAAACTCGCCCGAAGCACGATTCCATACCACTCCAAACCTGTCTCTGGTCGGCAGGTGTTCCGGCGACAAGCTTATCGAACGTTTGTTTTTTCTTTGCACACCCAGCCGCAGAACTGTGACTATCACATACACCGTTCACGACGTTATAACACGTACAAAACGCGTCACCTCTACCAGCGGCGGTTTTACAATACGTCTCAGATAGATTATTTTTATCGGTAACGGACAAAGCATCACACCGGGCTTCTTTTATGTTTCCACCCCTCCCACAATACCATTTAAGAAGTCCGTTATACGTAGCTTGTCCACCCCCTCTCAAGGCTCTAAGTCCATCGGCGCTACATACCCTGCCTTGTTGAGTAAAGTTATTACCTTCTTGGCAGAACTTTACGGCCATAGATTTACCTGCGTTGTGTTGTGCGCAGAGATCTCCATTAGGTAACGTAAATGCTAAATTTTCCTTTTTGGAACATAACCTATTAACTAAATCATCGTACATTGGACGGACGAGGGTTGACGCCCCTGTTGACGTGGCGGCGTCAACCCCTTTCAATGTCTGTTCATTTTTAGGGTATACACACGCATACCTAGCTCCTTTATTGTGTCTTCCACCGTGTTCGTTATGCATACCCATAGGCCATACTTCACCACCGTTTGGACATAGTTGACCCCGATTATAAAATTGGCCTTGTTTTGGTTGCCAACTTCCATGAAACAACTGATGCATACCATTTTTTACACTATAGTCAGATAAGTAATAAATATCTTGAAACCCGACAGCTTTGGTACTGAGTGGTACTTCATTAATTGTAGCGACTGAGCTTCGCCCATATAAGTGATGAAACCAATGTGTACCATCTTGAAATACCATCGTATTTTGCCCACCATGTTTATTCATGTCATACTCAGAAAATATGACTTGATGGGTATCACCACACCCAGATACAGTAACTTGCATCCCCGAAATCCCGTGACTGTGTGGGGTACCGAACGATTTATTACCTGATCCACCCTGAAAATTATTCGGGCCGGAGACAGGCCGAGCGCCGTCCCAGTTTTGTACTTTAGCCGTGCATACCATAGGCTTCTACTAATGTTAGTTTATATTTTTTTTTAGATAGTCTTGATGAACTCCTTAACTTCGTCCCATTTTTCTTCCGACGCGAGAACAAGAACTTTCTTCTGTTTCTCTTCATCGTCGGTTTGTTTCTTGACCATTCCATAAAGAATGAAAGCATTTGGTGTATCAGTAGTTTCGAGGTACAACATTGCCTCTGATTTTTTTAGTTCATCACCCTCTAACAGCTCGATACGAGTTCGCCTGTATATCCAATACATGACAACGACGATAGCCAATGCGAGAACGATCTGATTTAACTTAAGTTTCAGTTTCAGTTTCATTTAGAATAAAAGGATATTTTTATTTAAAATGAAAATGTTTACCTTCGAAGACCACGGCGACCTCCACCACCTATACTCATTATCAGAACTAATAATAAAAGTGCACTCACGAACGACATTAATACTGTTCCACCGATGGCGGCACCCGTTTTTTGTCGAGTATCATTCTTGAGACCGTCTAAACTTTTAGGAATATAAGACCCAGGATTTGATTTAAAATCGGAAACCGAAACGGTAGGGGCGTCTCCACCACCGCCACCGCCACCACCACCTCCACCTCCGCCATCACTAACACCCGAACCACTACTCGAATCTATATCACATACTATGTTCATACCAGAATCATTCAGAGAACCGACTTCGACATTTTGAACACATACGTTTACAGAACTATTACACCTTAAATCATTCCCCGGTGGTAAATATTTACCAGCTCCAGAACAAACACCCCCGAAACATTTTTCTAGACCACTCCAAAGCTGTTTTTGTCCCTCCGGTGTCCCGGCGACGAGTTTATCGAACTTATTCCTTTTTTCAGCACACCCAGCGGCACTTGAATTACTTTTACATACATCATTCATGATGTTGTAACACGAGCAAAACGGATCGGTGGGATTTGCTACACAATGCGCAGCAGCTAATCGTTGGTAATCTCCGTCGTTTAAGTTTTTACAAGCTTGATGACTAATTATTTTACCATCTCTAGAACAATATTCCAGTAATGCTTCACCATAAACTCCGTGTGTAGCGGTTCCTCCAAGAATACCTTCATTACATACAGTGGTTCTTTCTACCATATTCTCACCTCTTAAACAGAAAGTTTTGGCGAGCCGTCTTCCAGATGCTTGTTCAGCACATATACCGTCACTATCTGGTAAAGCGAACGCCGCATTGTCCAACCACATACATATGTTATCTACCATTGAACCATATTCTGGCCCTTGTTGATTACCCTGTAAAGTACGTTTTAGTTGTCCGAGTGTCCCCGTATCTTTATCGTACTTACAAACATGTTTCGTTCCACCTGGACGTTTTTTTTCATCATAAAACATCAGTTGATCACGATTTCGTCTGACTTTCACGACAACTTCTCCACTATGTGGACATGATGGAGGAGGGGGGGCCGGCGAACCACCACCACCACCACCCATACTTAATCTTATTTAAGATTTTTTTTATAAGTTGTTTATGATTTGAATAATTTCTTCTTTCTTGTTATCATGCGCCAACAATATAACTCGTTCAAATTTAGACTCGTCACCCGATATGTCTACAATCTGTTGAGCTAACACGAACTTAACGGGTTTTAAATCATCTTTAGAGTTGATATATTCTATGACCGTCTTTTCCTGTGCCCAATGAGTCACGGATGCCAAATGTTCAGTCTGTTTATGACCCCTAACAACTAAACCAATGACAATGAGGATGATCACAATGAATAATCCTTGTTCCAAACGTAATCTGGTATTTGGTTTCATTTGAAATAGAGTGACATTTTTTTCTCAGGTCATAATAAAACCATGGGTGGTTCCGGTGGTGAAACAAACCAATCCATCGAACAAACTTTTAATTTTTCGGCAATCAGTGAAAATGTTACGAATATCGTAACCAATAATACCCAAGAAACTGGTGCGACTGGTGCGAACATTCAGGGTATGCAAGTTAACTTTGGAGAAATTATTGGTTGTGATGTTAATCTAAGTCAAAAAATTACATCAAAAACTATGGCCTCTTCAGAATTTTCAGTTTCCGAGATAGCCCAGTTGCAAACTTCAATCACGAATGACATGCAGGCTGCTGCTGGTGCCGCACTCGAGAAAAATTCACAGATGGGAAGTGAACTGGGTGCACTCGTCAGTGGAGATATGAATCAAGATATCAAAACAGAGATCGATATGGAAATTAAGAATCTCGTAGAGAATAATATCACTACGAATAACCTAACGAGTACCGTTTCTGAACAGGTAAATATTCAAAACGGTGAACTAAATGTAAAACGGTACGATTGTACCGTTGGAAATGCGACTCTTGATTTCAGTCAGGATGTTGTTTCCGAGATTAAGGCTGAATCTGTTATGTCTACTTTAAAGGAGTCCATCTCTAATAACACTATGCTTAATAAGATGGCCGCTACCGCCGATGCCTCAGCTACACAAAAGCAAGGAGGTATCGCTGAAGTTATGGATTCCGTCCTAGGTGGTATCGCTGGTATCATAGGTACTTCCCAACAAGGTGCCATGGCTGCGTCGGGTGCGTCTGTGTGTATCGTCTGTGTACTCGTGATCGGTATGGCCGTTATGTTCATGTCCCCCGCTGGTCAGAACATGGGAAGGACCGCCATGAAAAAGTTCTAAAATCCATTTGTTATAATCGCATCGACATTGAACCTATACATATATTCTAGTTCTTTGTCCTCTTTGTGTGTGTACGTGTACACCTTGATATCTTTCATTTTACAGTAAGATATGAAGTGATGATCTAAACATGTCCAATGTAGGACTACCGCTGTGAGACCCCTCGTTAACATGTCATACTCGTCATTGACAAACGTTGTTTCGAATGTGGATCCTTTTTGAAATTCTATAGGGAGATTATGGATTAACTTTCGATTGAAACTACAAAAAATGATATTCCGTGTTGGTATAGTTTTATAAAAATTGACGAGTGCCGAAGTGATTCTAAAATCGGCACCTTTGATGTCCAGAAGAAGTAATGTTTGGGAAATATTTGGGATTTGATCATATACATCTTGGAGTGTACAAATCCCCAATTGTTTCAATTCATTTAAACATAAATCACTCACGAATTGTTCTCCCACGTACACATCATGAAAAAGTACAATTTCCCCAGATGCACAAAGTTGTACGTCTATCTCAACTCCATCATATGACCTATGAACAGCTTCTTGAATCGCGTCAATACTGTTATCGATACGATCGATGGAGTATCCTCGATGAGCGATACACTTCATTAAGTTAAAGAGGTATGAAGTCTTTATATTAATGATTCTTAGTATCGATGTTGGTATAAAGAATTTGGCGATGTGCCTTCTCGATGAAGACAAAAACAACCTAGTTGTTGAGTGGGATGTAGATGGTATACCCCCTCAACACAGGGATGGTGTATACGTCTCCATGAGAGATCATCTTGATGCTAGACCGTGGGTACTAAATGCGAAGACCATCCTTATTGAGAAACAACCAGATCGCAACAAAAAGATGGTATCTGTCATGCATTTTCTTTATGCATACTTCATCATTAAATGTCCCAAAGCTGAAACGATTCTTTATGATGCTCGACACAAAATTCCAGATGTTGCTGGACCGGGTAAGGCACAATACAATAAGAGAAAGAAGGTTTCAATCGAGAGATGTGAATCCTTTATCCGTGGAAATTCAGTAAATTCCCATTGGATTGATACATTCATGAAATCTAAAAAGAAAGATGACCTCGCAGATACTGTCATGCAGGCATTGTCATTCGTGAATAGGAAGGAGGTTTTACCCGCTTCACAAAAGAAGAAATCTACAAAATTGGTGGCACGTCGACCAAATGAAAATCAAAAAGCTACAAAATATTCAAAATCAAATCTCGCTTGGATTTATTTAAACAAAGTTGAATGTGAAGTTCTTGAGAATAATAAAAGATTCATGAAAGACTTGAAGAGGTACTATCGAGACCTAAGTGAATTGATAAAAGATATAAATTCACAATGATGAGTCTCACAATCCGAATGTCCGCCACCCCCAACAAGCCCAACATCGACAAGATCATCAAGAGTAATAAACAGCTTAGGGCTGCAGCGCATTCTTCAAAAACGAACAGGAAACATCATCGTGTAGCGATCGATCAACTTGATTCGTTTCTAGATCTCATCGATAACGCAATCGATGTCATGAATAATACTACAGTTGAGATTGAAAAGTCACAAGAGAAACTTTATGAGTTGTACGACTTTTGTGGAGAAGTCCCGATGGATGATAGTTGTGATTATTAAAGATTAGAACGGATATATTGTTATAATGAAGAAAGTATTGGATCATGGATTTGTCGAACTCGTGGACCACATGCCCCAAGAAAATCTAGATAAGGCTATTGTTGATGGTGCCCGTGTGAGTTATCAAACAGGCACTAAGACCACTCGTGGTGACCGAGGTCTTATTAGGTACCTCGTCCGCAATTGGCATACTTCTCCCCTAGAACTCGTTGTTTTCAAGTTTCGTATCAAGGCACCCCTTTACATCGCTCGCCAATGGCTCAGGCATCGAACCGCATCTGTGAATGAGATGTCCGCCAGGTATTCTATCGTTGATGAGGAATACTACGAACCGGAAGTCCTCCGTGGACAATCGGCCGTAAATCACCAAGGATCAGAAGGTGTTGTGGAACTAGACGACGAATTGAACCGAACTCTTTCCGAACAGTACAAGCACGCGTTTAAATTGTATGAACAGTTGCTCGAGAAAGGTGTGTGTAGGGAACAGGCGCGAGGTGTTCTCCCCCAATCGACATACACTTCTTTCGTGTGGAAAATGGACCTACACAATCTCATGCATTTCTTGCAATTGAGGATGGATCATCACGCTCAAAAGGAGATTCGTGACTATGCCACTGCCATATATGAACTTGTCCAACCCCTAGTACCCCACTCTATGGAGGCATTCATGGACTTTCGTGTAAACGCGATGCAGTTGACGGGACCTGAAATTGAAGCTATAAACTCTGGGAAGGAAATTGAATCTCCAGGTGAAAAGAGAGAGTTTCTAGAAAAATTAAAACGGTTAAAAATTAAATGTCCTTAAAATACAACAAACACTATGTTCGCTATTACTGCATCCCCCACATGGTTCGCCAAAACTGACGACTTCAAAAAGATTGGCAAGAAAATCCAAAAACAACGAAAGACTGAGGTAGACAAAATTAAGGACAAGATTAGTGACATCGCACGTGACGAGCGCAAGCGAGTACAAGAAATGTTCAAGGAACATCAAGATGTTATCAAGAAGGATGAGAAGAAGACTAAGAAGAAGAAGAGCAACGCTAAAGAGATCGATCTTTACGAAAAGTAATCCAAATAGCAAATGCCACGAGTAGTGCAGCGAACGGTGTCCCATTGAATCTTTCTGCCAATAGAGCGCATACCACACTGTATTGAACTACCCGTATTTCCTGTCGTGTTTTAATCATTGACCGTTTCATCGCTGCTCTCGACCTCTCAAGGCCGAGAACAGTCGAATTTATTTTTCCAATTTTAGATGGAATTTCTGTGGTGTTCATGATAATTTCACTTATATCGAGAGACTCTAAAAACTGCTCTTGAATCATTGGTTCTAGGTATGTGAAATAATCAAAATCTGGGTCGAGTTGAAGACATATCCCCTCAATTAGGGAAAATGATTTCGCTAAATATACAAAACTTGTTG
>Ga0315315_10000406_pt1 | contig 35706 bp, 50 predicted proteins | sample M140m3416metaG_FD_203699 | JGI IMG/M metagenome (GOLD analysis project Ga0315315, IMG submission 203699) | Ammonia-oxidizing marine archaeal communities from Monterey Bay, California, United States - M1 40m 3416 | ecosystem: Environmental > Aquatic > Marine > Intertidal zone | place: USA...
AATGAATGGATTCGTGATATGGTTGTAAACAAAAAATGGTCGTTTGGTAATTTAGATGCCACAAAATGTGCCCATTGTCCACATCGCGAATATAGAGCCAGTTCTTATAAAAGAGTTAAGGGTGGGCCATGGATTAGTTTTAATAAACCTATGAGTGATACAACAGGAAGATACAATTTAATAAAACTACCGGAATAGCAACATTCGGCGTGGGATGTGTGTACAAATATATATTAGTATATCGTATGTCAGCAGTCATTGGGATTGTGTTGCTGGGCGGTGTACGTGTTTGTGATGAAAAAAAAGGATCCATTAGGTAGGATTGGTGAGTGAGTTGCGGTGACGCCGCAAACTTTTTAAAAAATGAATCTGATTCTAAATCTGAATCGGACGATGGAGTAGAAGACGACGATGCAGGTGACTTCGGTGACTCCGGTGTGTCAAGTGGTTCTTCGTACACTTTTGACGCCTCGAGAACGTATACCATATCCTCATATGACATAGAAAATAATTGGTACACAAATCCAAAATACGCGGCTGAAAGATCTGAATATGAAACGTAAATATTAGAAATGCTCAATACTGAGTTGATATTGCTCTTTTAATTTTCCTACACATATTTTAATTTTTTTCATATGTTCTTCATCATAACCATGATTGATAATTGTTTTGTAAGTGTGATTAGTATTTGCAAGAAAATGTAAATCTTGATGATATTTCATGGCGTGTTGTACGTTATATCCAAAAGTATCGATATATTTTACGTTGTTATGTTTTGCCAAGAATGAAATTGCTGTTTCTACAGTAGAAATACAAACATCAGTACATGGTAAGGATGGATTTGGAATGGGGCTTGTAAATAAATTGTGTAAAATAATACCAGGGGGGTCGAAAGGGCCACAAATTTGGTGTAATTTTTTCTGAAAAGTGACATATGACGTGTTTGGGATGTCAATTTTAGATTGTTTATGAGGCCATTCAGGTATGACAAAATATTTTGTTTTGCGTATATCACTCATAGATAAACCATCTAACGCTTCAATGTCATTCATAAATACGTAGTCAATTTCATCGATAAAGATGCACGCTTGATTGATTGCTACAAGTATGTGATTTGGCCAATCATTTTTTTTAATATATTTTGCAGTTGGTCCTTTAGCTACAATAATAGCAGATGTCATACTATTATATATTAATTCTTTTATAAGTATATTACAATGATTACATTATTTATAGAAGCTTTAATTAGAGCAGTAGTTGCTATATGTACTTATTTAGCAATGGAAAAAATGCTTGATGTTAACACCATACAACCATACATATTGATAGGATATACCATGTTTTCTACTCATATACTGTTGGAATTATTAGGTGCGAATTCAACATATTGTAAAAAAGGGTATGCTTGTAGAAATGATGACTCAAAAAAAAAAATTAACATACATTAAATGAGAATATCGACATATATCTTGATATTGTTTGTGTTATTCGGGATGTATTATATGTATGGTTCAGTTAAAAAAGACGATCCACCTCCTTCTAATGGTAATGTTGAATCCAAAAAACCGAGTCCTCCCAAAGATATTAATATTTATCTGGTTAGTTTAGATAACGCATCTATGTATGATTGGTACGACAACTTACAAGAATCTTAAAAAAATGAAAAAAAATATATATGATAGATTATATATATGAAAGGGAACTTAAATGTATTTTGGATATACGCTATTTTCATGATATTATTAATTGTATGTGTATGTAATAATAGTCGTGAGAATGCGGAAATGACACAATTGACTGATTATATATTGATGGTTGAATTCACACCACCAACTGAATATATATTTGGAGATCAAACCGAGTCGTCTGGTGTACCGATAGGTGCCGAAGATACCTTGATGTACGACGTCTTTGTAGTGCAAAAAAGCGGAACAAAGGCGAGATTTGATGCATTCATGCCAGATTTCGATGACACCTTAAGGCGTGGTGGTAGTTGGTCCGTGGAGGATGAAAGCGCGGTGTTGTTTGCTGAAAATCAAAGAGGTATGCCTGTTCGAATTCAAGCGGATACTGCTGGTCGATTTGGTACGAATCCTAGAATAATGGTTCGTTTTCAAAATTCCAAACCTTTAATATTTGGATGGGATGTAGGTGTGCAAGTGAGTGCCAAATTTTCGGGTACAAAACCATCTGAACAAGATTGGGTGAAGAACGAGGCTGGCACTGACGCTTCTGTGGATATGACGATGAGTACGAATAGACGTCCAGGAAAACCCACCAATGTGACCGTACAATTGATGACCTCACTGGATGCTATGGAATATGCGGTAACAGTCCAAGATATGAAATTGTCTAATCAATTGGATGAAGTGTTTAAGGCGGTACAAACACCATACATGAATTTGAACGATCAAGTAATTCGACATGTACGAGCAACGTATAATAATTTATATCATAGTAAGTTTGATCCTGGGGTTGATCATCATCAGAGTATTGCAGATAGATTGATAGGTGGTAATTATAGTAGATATAAATACGTTATTGTAACCAAAGATGAAGCACAAGAATCACCGATAGCAAAAACAAATTATATAGCTTACATTATAACGGATGAGACAATAAATGACATGGAAGAATCGGATGGTATGCAAGAATTGGCTAAATTATTTGTACAACAAGACGCATTTGTAAATACGAAGGTTAAGAATGGCATACAACGTAAAGAAAATCCTGAATTGAAACTATTTATAAGGACAAATAGAGAAGTGACCGCGAGTGATCCTATTAATTAAAAAAGAATTTGTATTTATATAATATACTTTATGAAAGACGGATATTTTTGTAATGCAATGTTGATACTATTGTTATTAGTTTTAATTATGTGTAAATCTAGTTTTGAATTGAACACAGCTGATATTCAAGTAAATGATTATCAGATTGGTGTAATGTTTGATAGACCTTTGAATTATCACAATTCAGAATTTTATATGCAAGAGGATTTGTTATATGTTGCGGAGTTGCGAGAATCGAATTCACCGATTGCTGTTGGTAATTTCTGGTCTCATCAACAGGCACAAAGCAACACACCGCAACAACAATTGACTAGAGTTGGTGGTGACAATACTGGTCAAACATTCGAAGGAACTGCAATTTTTTCTAAATTACTCTTTTATTCTTATGCAAACGAAAATAGTGTATGTGGTACTCCATCCAATGCTGAAATTGACAAATGGGTATGTAGAGGCCAGCGTGCCCGTCAAATAACTCGTAAATTTGATAACGGTACTACACAAGATTGTCAATATATACGGTTAGAGTACGCCTACAAAGATAGACAAAATCAAAAGGGTTCACATGCCCGTGGTAGTTGGAATACTGATGCTAGATTGACACCAGGTAAATACTTGCATTTAGCATTGTATGCATTAATTCTCAACCCGACAAATGATCGTTCAAAAGACTTGGTTTCTGACCAAGGAAACGAGTCAGGTAGACAAACGAGTCTGACTGATATTCTCAATCGCCGTCCTGGAGAACCGTCCATTCTCAAGATATCGCTTGGTATTATTAATGTAGATTCTGGAGGAAATCCAGTGTCGGTGACACATCAAGAGGGTGATGAAGTAGCTACTGAAAACCAATTGATTGCACGCGTTACTTACCCACGCAATGCTGGTGGTGAATGTTACTTGAAATTACCTACGGGAAGTAGTGATAGAAGCAAATTTTTAGACGGTTTCCATACGAATGAAGTTATTGAAGAGTTGGAATTCACTGGTACTGGAGGGCCTGGAACAACACTAAAATCCACAACGATAAAACATCCCGCTGCGGGTGGTGTTAATTACCCTACATATCATACCAAGATATTCGAATTGAGTCCTGGTGAATGGGATACATTAAATTCAATATCACCAAAACAGCATGGTACAATACGATTTGATTATCAACAAAACGCGAATGGTGATTGGAATGCTAATGGAAATGGTGAAAATAAGGCAAAAGATAAATTTGTTTCTTTAATGAGTGAATTTGTAGGAGCGAACGGACATGGAGCAATTTTCATTGCTGCTCATGCCTATTTAAGTCCTAATGGTAACAAAATAACAATGCCTGAAATGCCTGCTGACAATATACCGTCTCGAGACGTTTATGGAAAATTGTACGTAAAAGTTCATCGATTTGAAAATCTAAATCAAACTAAAGACCCCCCCACTGTACCAATAGACTGGGCTGACAATGTGACTGAATATCATAATGCAAAATACAGAGAAAGTAACGCGGGGTTGCATTTAGAAAACATGGGGTATTACGCCTTCCCTGAACTGGTACAAACTTGGCATCGGACTTCAGGTGGGGCAGTGGCAGGAAATCAATGGATGCAAAACGGAAATCCCGTACAAAAATATGTATATGGTAACCCCACACCAACACACCCAGTTAACTTGACTCACGAAGGCAACAAATTAACGCATCAAGGTTATATATACGCCAAGAAAACAGAATGGATAACACCTCCGGAGACTGGTCTTGCGGGTGCAGATAGCGCAACTGCCATGACAGAACTAGACGCGTAGATCAAATTAAAGTGTATTTTACGAATGAGCTTGTTGTGGAATTTAGTGCATTGATGTCTGTAACAAGCGATAAAGCATAAATGTATAAATATTGTGGCGTGTTTGTAGTAGATATATTGGAAACGATATCAGAATTAATGTTGGAAAAATATTGGTATATTTTAGCTTCGTTATAATTATCAGTTTTGACAATGGACACATCAAATATTGGATTGTCTTTTTTCAAAATGATAAAATCGCGTAAATTATGCTCAGAAACACTTGGTTGTTCATTAAATGCAACGATGTAAGTTTCTGTATTGTGTTGAAATTCGACGTCAACTTTGACTTTTAAGTAATCAGTCATTAATATTGTATATGTATAGTATTTTTTTATGGATAATAACTATAGATGGATATTAATATACCGATGATATTCTTGATTTTATGTTTATTATTGGTTCAATTATGTAAATCATCGACTTATTCATACTACGATACAAACAAAACAAAAATAAAACGGGAGCGTAATTTATTTGTGGGTAATGACTTATAAAAAATATTTATGAAGAATATATAATGTGGATAGCTATATTAATAATACTATTGATTGTATTGCACAAATTATTGTGTCGAAAAACATCAAAATACATGGGAAACCGCAATGTGTTTGTAGTGTTATCCAAATATGATGAAGATACATCATGGGTTTCTAAATTACCGTATCCATTCGCTATTTATTCTAAATCTCCAATAGATAAAAATTACATAAATTTAGGAACAGATTCAGAAGCGAGTACGTATTTACATTATATTATTGAAAACTATGATGATTTGCATGAATGGACCTTATTTATACATGCACATGAAACTCATTGGCATCACCCTACATCCGTTATTAAATCGTGTGAAATCGATTTAGATTCATTGGGTGAAGAGTTCATAAGTATAAATCACGATTTCCATAATAATACAGATAATATATTGATTGCTGAATATGACAAAGACAATATGACGCCAGAAGAATTGACCGTGGATGAATATCAACAAGTTTTTATCGATATTTTTGGTAAAGAAGAGTACAACAAAGTGGTTGAAAAATATTTCAGTAAAGAGGGGTATATATATTCACAAAAATATCCAATGAGTGCTCAGTTTTATGTGCATAAATCCAGAATATTATCACGACCAAAGTATTTTTATCAACATTGTTTAGAAAAACTTGTTGACCGTAGATATGTATTGTCGCGTAAACCAAAAACTACAAAGTACACAAATCGACGAATAGGAGCTTTTTTCATGGAAGCAAATTGGCATTATATATTTGGTGAAGATTACATATATCAACCAAAATTTTTAAAATATTCAGAATATTTTTCTATCTAGTAATATATTGATGACTGGAACTGTTAATTTATCACGAAGAAATGGTGTACGCCGCATCCCTACTATATACTCGGCTGTACCTGCAATCATATCCAATACCATAAAACAAGCATTACCAAAACCTAAAAAAGGTAGACCAAAAACGATAGTAAGGAACGCAAAAACGAATAAAAAGCGATCAGTAAAACCTACGAATTCAAAATCACAAACAAAGAAAACATCTACCGTATCATTAACTACAAAAAGACGCGCAAAAGGTTCTCGCAATTAGATATGTAGTTATATGGTTGACCATTGGTAATCCATCCATTATGAATGAATTTAACGTCTCCATTTTTGTTTGCAATATTTGATATAAATTTTTTTATAGTATTAGGTGCATGTTTCCAATTCCTCTGAGTAGTCATTGTTAACATACGATGGAAAGGACGCCATAACATTTCCAATTGTTCTTTATTTATGATCAATTGGTTTTTTGAAGCTTCTCCATTAATAATCCATAAACCTCGTATGGTTACAATTACACTAACACCCTTTTTATATAAATCATTCATATCTTCAAAAGATGGCCAAAACCCATCTGTATAAGGGTGTGTGTGCCACCGTACGGTTTTATTTGGTAAATGTACGAATTTACGACCGTTTTGGTTTATAGTTCCAATGGCGGTTTGTACAAATATAATATTATTGGTTTTACCATCAATGGTTATATATCCTCCTCGTTCAAAATCATCCTGATTAATTTGTTGAGATAAAGAAGCCAATGAAAAATTCATTATTATTATTTTATTAATATCAGTATTTATTAAAAAAATAAAAATAAAGTTTATTAAAAATATTCAAAGATTTTGGTGGTTCATAACCCACTGTGATCCATAAGTCGTCTAGTTCTTTTTGAAATGTTTTTGCATCAAATGTATAATCATTTTCATATGCAAATTTCTGTAAAGCGTTAAAAATTTGCTTGTTTGATTTTTGTTGTTCTTTTTCGTCACACAAATCTCCATTTTTTACGAAATTTGGTGAACTTATTCCTATTTCTTTAACGAATCGAAGATCATCATGAGTCAACATGATTACCAGAGTTCGGTGAATGGTTCCATACCCATGTATGTATTTTGGAGGTCGTAACACACGCTTATTTTTCAAAGAATTTAGGACAGAATTGTACCAATTTACTTTATATTTACTTTGTGAATCTTTCTCGAATTTATGCACCAAGAGTAAAATATTATAATTAAATCGAAGTATAGGTCCATAATTGATTTTATGGTCATTGATGAAATTGGTGTATTGTGGATGGAATTCCATTTTATTATTGTAAGTACATTACTACTTTAAGTGAACTTTATGAATTGAAATGGTATAATTAGGTCCGTATTTATTTTAAATTTTAAAATAAAAATTGCATTTTAATTTCACCAATAATTATATGAATGAAAGACTTTTGTGTTATATATTGTTATCTATCGGACAAATATTATTGGATGATAAACAATTACCGCAATGTGATAATTATGTAGGGAAAGTAATGATTATACTTCATCATTTCTTTTGTATATACATGATATTTGGAAGTATCATATTTGATAATTGTAAATTACACTTATTAGTATTGTTTACTGCATATATATTGAATTTGATTGATGGTATTTGTCCTTTTACCATATGGCATAATATAATATGCAAGAAACCACGAAATGCTACATTACCAACTTATATAGATTTTGTATTTGATCAAGACAAACAAACTCTACGTATAGTATACAAAATATTATTAATGTTAATAATTGGATATGATCTAAAATGTGTATATAACCTATAATGAAACCAATAAACAAATTTCTTCAAAGAGTAAATGTTATTGATACTGACACATATTCAGATATTCAATCTAAATGGAGAAAATCTGCGTTAAAACTGCATCCGAACAAGGGTGGTAATGTCGAAAATTTTAAGGAATTAAGTAGTGGATTTGATGATTTCAAAATATTTTTCGAAAAACATGTCTTGAATAAAAGTACCCCTTATAAATCATACAAGAATAAGTTGATTGGTACAGTGTCAAGTTCACCAAAAAAACGTATTGTAAAACCAAAAACAAAACCTTTGATGTTGATGAAAGCAAAGAGTAAACAAAAAACTGCAGACATTCGACGTAAAATGATGGCGAGGCGAAAATTTAAAAAGCAATTCATGGCGGGAAAGATACAAAAGGCTTGGAAGGGTCATCACCGTCGAAAGAAAGAGGACCGCTTCAAGAAACAATTCATGGCTGGGAAGATACAAACGGCGTGGCGCCGTCAGAAAAAAGAGAAGGATTTTAAAAAACATTTTATGGCGGGGAAGATTCAGGATGCGTGGCGTCGTTATAAAAGTTTCGGTGAACCTCCTCCGAATTGGCCTACTGATTTGCGGAAGAACAATGTTCAAGATTATATGTATTCGTATGCACATGGTGGACAAAAATACAAACCAATGCCAAGTAGTGCATTGATATCCAACAAGAACAGATGTAATAATACAAATGCAAACAAGGTTGATAAAAGTAAATTAACAACCTCACAATCTTTGATGTATACTGTAGCAAAGGGGATGGATAAGAGTACAAATCGTGGAACATTGGTGTGGCATTCTACAGGATCTGGTAAGACGTGTACCGCAGCGTGTATAATGCAAGCGTTTTGGGATACAAAAAGACCGATCATATTTTGCACATCGATTGAAGCCAAAGTGGGTAATCCTCCGTCAACGTTTAATGGGTGTATAAACACTTATTTCGGCAAGTCACGATCGGACGAAGTATTTAAGAAGCGCGTAAAATCGTTTTCGTTTGCGCAAATGGCGCACTTTTTGCAACTACATCGTCCATCTGGACCCAAATCTGATGCTCAACGGAGAGGAAATATATTGACGAATGGTGTGTTGATTATCGATGAAGTTCAAAATTTGTTTCATCCCTTGGAAAGTCAACGCAAAGAACACAACGCGTTGGAGCAATTTTTGTTACATAATACAGAAAAGACAAAAAACATGAAAATATTTGTGTTAACAGCGACTCCAGGAGATTCTCCATCCGAAGTGGTAAAGTTGTTGAATTTGGTACGAGATCGCACACAATCGCCAATTACAGGAAATTTAAGTTCATTCGGTCACGATGTAAAAGGTCTCGTGAGTTACTTGAACACCAATAATGACGCTTCTAAATTTCCGAGTATGCAATACAAATCGTACACCACCGTGATGTCCGATAAACAATACGAAGAATATGCAGATGCGTATCAAAGAGATTTGAAAAAGAAGGTACAATCTACTGAAAAATATTTTAGCTTGGCAAGAAGATATTCTAGTATGATGCTTAATCTAAAACCGAAAATGTCAATCGATACATTCAGTTCTAAATTGGAAAAATTCATGGACGTCGTCAAACAAAATCCAACTGATAAACATTACTTGTATTCGGCGTTTTTTGAAGCTAGAGGAACACAAGGTGTATTGGGGGCGGCAAAAGTACTTGAACAATTTGCGGGATATGAAAAAGTAACTCCTGCAATGGCTCGACAATTGTTGAAAACCCCAACCAAAAAGAAGCGATATTGCTTAATGATCACAACTCAATTCGCAAATCAAAAACAGGACGGTAAAGATTTGATTAAAATGTACAATATGGATCAAAACAGAAACGGTGAAATATGTCAAATTATGTTAGCAAGTCAAAAATTCAATGAAAGTATCGATCTGAAAGCAGTGAAACATGTTCATATATTGGAACCGCTTCTTACAGACGGGGGTAAACAACAAACCGTTGGTCGTGCTCGTAGAAATTGCAGTCACGCACAATATCCGTCCCAAAAAGATTGGAAAGTAATTGTACATGAATATTTCAGCGATGTAAGTACTCCTCAAATAAAAGAAGAGAATCCGAACGTTGTAAATACGAAAATAACAAAAAATATATTAAAATTGGAGAACAATTTAAGCGAATTGAAAGGGATTAGAGGTGTTAAAAATAAAAGGGATGTACTTCAAACCAAAATCAAAGAATTGAAAACGAAAATAAAACCGATAAGAAAGAAGGTGAAAAAATTAGAAGTTGTTCCACCTATCGATTCAACGATAAAAACTAAATCTGATAATGGATCTTCACAAATACGACAAATGCTACAATTAATGAGGGACAATGCAATCGATTGTCGAGTTTTGAGTGGGTTTCATAATGCGGGAGGACGTACAGTAAGTTGTTTCTCAAACCCAAAACACCAAAATTATTTAAAATTTAAATAATAAATATCTTTATAATTATCATATAATGCTACAAATCCAAGCATCTCCTTATTTTCAATATACGTTACTTATCATACAGTTGTTGATTATATATTATCATAAAGAACTAAATCGCAAATTCGATAAATTCGAGATGAACGGATTAATAAAATACACCTTATTTTCAATCCCTCTTTTAATCATTGTATTTTATGATGTTCAATACTCCAGCTTTAGTCTGAAAAATTTAGGTTTACCTGTTAAATATAATGATAAAGTGAATTACCTTTTACAAATATTAGGATCTTACGGTATTATTCAAATTTTAGCTCAAGATTCTGGACTCAAAACAGGTGAAATTCAACGAGATACCGTACAACATCATTGGTTATTTTCATTAATGGCGTTAGGGATGGCATATAGTGTTACTTCCAACCGTTCCCAATCAATGATTGCTGTGTTGATGTACTATCATCTGAAATATGCAATTTCAAATAACCGAACGGCAACTGTTTGTTTCGAGGACGTATAAATAATCATGGCAAATGTTGAGTTTCACAATAACGGGTAAAAAAAATATATATATAATATTTTATCATGGCATGTTATGCACCAATCGGTATACTTTTAAATCCACAAAACGATTATCAATTCGCACAACGGTATCATGTAAATTACAAGGACCTTTACATAAACACAAATCATTAATTTCCAAAAATAATATATCACTCAGTGGTATATTTTTTTCAAATTTATATGTGTATACAATTGTTCGAGATTTGAAAGATGTGATATTTATCACAGAATGTGGGGCTTCGTACATACCATTTGTTAAAACATGGATTAATTTACCGATCTCAATTGGATGTATGTGTTTTTACAATTATTTGTTAAATAAATACGATTTTGAAACCACATTTTTCATAATATATATCATATTGAGTATATTGTACGGATTTGTTGGTATTGTATTATATCCAATTCGTGACATGCTAATGATTCCAAATGTACCCATATTGTTGTCGAATTGGGTAACAACATTGTATTATGTAATGTCTCCTATTTGGGGAACAATAGTAGTATCCGTTTTATTTTGGTCATTTGCAAATAAGTACACAAGTGTATCTGACGCCAAAACTATATATCCATTGATGGGTATGATTGCAAATATAGCATTAATTATTGGAGGTATTGTCATGCACCTGACGGGATCATTTTTCGCAACAAATTGGAATTTAAATGTACAAGTACTGACATTTATCAATCTTTTCATGTCATTATCATCATTGTATATCTTCAAAACTTTTATCGAACATAATAAACCCATACGAATCACACAACAAATGAAAAAAAAGGTACATTTGAAAGATAGTATATTTGAATTAATGAGTAACGAATTTGTTAGAAACATGGTTATCATGATATCAAGTTATGGGTTATTAATTGGATTTTATGAAAGTATATGGAAACATTATTTAAAGATGCAATTCGATTCTCCAATTATTTACTCTAAATGTATGGCTATGATTTCTACAACAACTGGTATATTTACAATTGGATTAATGAGTGTGGTTTCTGATTGTTTTCGAAAATGGTCTTGGACTCGGATTGCATTGATCACTCCAATTTCAATGTGTATTATGGGTGTACTCTTTTTCGGATCTATACAAACAAAATCCATTGGTTTGATTAGTGTTACGGGAGCCATTATTACCATTTTTCTTAAAGGTGCGAAATATGCAATTTTTGATCCATGTAAAGAAATTGCATACATTCCAATGGATGAAGATATAAAAACAAGAGGGAAGGCTATGATTGAAATATTAAGTTCACCAATCGGTAAATCTGGATCCAATTGTATACTTCAAATTTTGATATTAGTATTGGGTTCTATAGAATTAAGTGCTACAATCGTCGGACTATTATATATAACGACTGCAATGTATTGGATATTTTCGACAATCAATATGGGAGATGTCATAAATGAATCTTCAAATAAAAAAATGTATGAATGATATATGACATTCTCCGATATTATTTCACTTATAATAGTTTTTGCGATCGTGGTATATGTATATATATACGGTTACATACCATCGAGTTTACCTCATATATACAAAAGTATTTCAAAAGATACATTCAAATATGATTCTTTAAACCCACGAGATTGTGATAGTAAATTCGAAAATGTTAACAAAATATTGAATCATATAGATTCCAATCCAGAAATGAATTTAAAAGACGCTGTAATAGCATTAGCAAAAGATCCTAGTAATGAAGAAAAACTTCAAAACGTGTTGATGCGAATACACAACGAAACATTACCAGAAGGGGAAACAAAAAGGTTGACAAAACTAAGAGAAAAATGTACTGAAGTTAAAAATAAGCCCAAAGAAAGTGACGCAACACAAAGTGAAAGTAGTGCAACACAAAGTGAAAGTAGTGCAACACAAAGTGAAAGTAGTGCACCGGTGCAAAGTGGCGCTGCGGTAGTAAATGCTGCAATTGCAAGTGGTGGAGGGGCACAAAGTAGTGCAACACAAAGTGGCGATGCGGCAACAAATGCTGCAATTGCTGCAATTCTTGCAAATGCTCAAATTGCAAGTGATGCGAGTATGATCACGGTAAAGAAAACATCTGGTATGTCCTGCAACCTTTCTAAAAATGAATGTATATCAAGTCTATTATGTTTATCCACTAGACCAACGAACACTAATCATAAATGTTTGAATGAAGACGGTGCGAGAAGTGAATGTAGTGGAAATAATGGTATATGGAAGAATAGAACATGCACACCCAAGAAACAATTCGGCGAGTCATGTGAACAAACTCGTAATGAATGTGATTCTGGTCTTGCTTGTTTGGCTATCGGTCCCAATACACCGTCCTGTATAGACCTCGCAAGTGCTGAAGAAGCGTGCGATGCCTTACCCAATTATTATTGGGATACGGTGAATAAGGAATGTTTATTAAGAAAAACGGATGGACAACGATGTACACCTTCATCCAACAATTGCCAAACGAATCTGCTTTGTCTACCTGTTTCTGTTACTAGTCATGATCCAAAGGACGGTCCATTAGGACATCAAGTTACGGTTCATAAATGTCATACCGACGAAGGGGCCAAAGAAGAATGCGAAAAGACACACCAAATGAAATGGCTCGATGCAACAAAAGCCGCAGACTTTGGTCTCAACGGACCTGGGTGTCATTCCACCACCGATTTGGGAAAAATTTGTGGAAGTGGAACCATGACTGGTTCAGGAGGAACTGTAGGGAATATCTACAGGGGTGGAGGCGGTGTGATTATGAAACCGTGGCCGTTTGAAAGGGGAAAGTCGAGACTTTATGTTCGGAAATGGAATCCTGCCACATTGGAATGTACAGAACTGGTCCGACACGTTAATAACGATCCCTACGGCATTTCAGGTTTCAAGTTTCACTGTGAAGATCAACTTGGGGCGGGAGATCAACGTTTTAAAGTTTTTTATCCATGCGCAGATCCAAGCCAATGTGCGGGATTAGCATATTGTGCTCCGTCCGATTATGTGCCGCCAACAACATTATCAGATACGGATGAATACAAATTATGCTATCATGTGGATCGCAATACTCCAGAATCCATCGAACGGTATGGCGATCCAAACAGAAGCCTGCTTAATGGTGAAAAAACCTATGTGAATAGTGGAGGTCATTTACACGTAACGGAATGGCAAGGCGGTTGGGATGGCGGTTGTCAGGGCACTCATCTTAATGAGAATCAGGATAAGCGCGCAGAAAGGCTTTGTAAATGGAATCATGCGCATTCACACAAATGGGTAGATATGAATAATCTAAGTCCCTTCAAGCAAGCGGATTACGATAAACTGCGTGACACAGGTAGTAATGCATTCGGTGTCGTCACTACTAATTGGGGTCGATGTTTATCGAATGAGGAATATGCGCAAATGGTCAAGAATAAGCAAGAAAGACTGGCGAGTGGACCAGAATTTTCAGACGAGGAACGTTTTGGTCAACCTGTTAATTATGAATGAAATTGTTAATAGAGAATAATTTCAATTTTATTATTATTGTTGTCGATCTTGTGTACCCAAATAATATACCGCTAAATTTCAAATTAAGGGTTTTAAAATGTGATGTATATGTATATTCATATGAAGATAAAAACACAATCAAATGGGTTCATTATAGTATTAATTCTTTTGATTCTGTGTGTAGTATTCGTAAAATGTATGTGCGTCGCTAAGGAATATTGGTGGTTTGGTACAAAAAAAAAAGAAGAAGAAGATGACAATGGTTTAGACGAATCGACAGCATTTGGAAGCGGTGATAGAGGATGGGATGGTAAACCATGGGTGTATAATGGAAATAATCAAAATGTAAAAGATTGGATAGATATTATCAATAAACGGTTCAAGACCCCACCCAAACCCAAGAGTTGTATGGAAATAAACACGAATATACATGGATATTTTGAGGATCTCGTAAATATGATGAAGTCTGAATCTTTTCGAAAGACGCCAAGTGAAGTTACAGAAATTATGAACAATGCACAATATGAAATTGCGACAACTATTGATCCGTCTTGGAAAAATAAATACACTAAAGATACCTTGCCCGAGTACTTCCCAACAACACCCGAAACTGAATTTTATGGTCTTAACAAACCTATAGGGATGTTAACCGATGAAAACAATGTAAACCCATTGATAAACGAATTAGGGTGCAAAAAAGTAGTCTTTCCGAGAGTTTTTGCACCTGTATATATACCTACATCAACCGATGCTCAAATAACTACTGCTAGAGAATTAATAACCACCGTCAAGAAGTTCGATGCAAATAATGTTAATTGTGCCGATGCAGCATTGACGTTTATGATGCTGACTATACTGACTGACGAACCAGGTGTAGGGAGAGACCATCCAGATGTAGGGAGAGTCAATTGGATACCGGATATCGTACGCTTGTCAACAAAATGTGCAGATAATCCGGTTCCGGTTTTTTTGGAAGATGAAGATGAAGATGAAGATGAAGGATGAAGATGAAGATGAAGATGAAGATGAAGATGAAGGATGAAGATGAAGGAATTTACAATGGTTGGTTTGGAATTATATATTCATCCGCGGTAGATGGATGTTTATAATGGTAACACCAAAATAATACCACGCTAATAAAAACAAGTATAAATATATATTGGATCATGTTATACAATTTAGAATACTTTGATATTCAACCCAATTCTTAATTTACAAAGTATTTAAGTGTATTTCGTACCTCCACGTAGCCTTAGGACTAAATGCAATGTAGACTCTTTTTGAATATTGTAATCACTCAAGGTTCTACCATCTTCGAGTTGTTTTCCAGCAAAAATAAGACGTTGTTGATCGGGTGGAATTCCTTCCTTGTCTTGAATTTTGGACTTGACGTTATCGACCGTGTCAGAAGATTCAACTTCCAGAGTGATGGTCTTGCCAGTGAGAGTTTTGACGAAAATTTGCATTGTTACTTTATTATTATATAATATAAAAGTTTGAGCTTTAAGTTGATTAATAATTACTGTTCAAATAGTTGTTTTCTAATATTTGCATAAATAATTCGACGTGTTCTTCTTCAATTTGAGGTGTGGGATCAATAAAAAATCCTTGTAATGTTAAAAAACGATCCGATTCAAAAATATTGTTAACGACGAAAAAATGAATCATGGTGGATACCACTAATTTAGTGAGATACGTATTGTTGTCGTTTGAGTTATGTTCAAGGATATTCAATGGATACAAAGAATAATCGGGTAAATCATATACATTTGATTTTTCATATACCATTTCATTTGAAGACGATTTAATAATTTTTTTTTTGTGAATATCGACTTTTAAAAAATCAATTGCATGTCTCTTATTTACAAACGCGAAACCAATTTGCTTCGTGTACGATGGTTTCATATAATTAGGAATATATGGATTATTAACTTGGTGTTTAATGTCAATATTTGTCCCAAGTAAGGATAAATGAGATGATGATGTGTTTGTTAGTATCCAAAAACTTTTGTTCATGTATATAAAGTAACAATGATTATTTATTTAATGTTGTTAATTGTTTTTTTATTATTAATGAAGGATACCTGTTCCTACATGGTTTATACTAAAATTTTCAATTTGAATCATGATGGAACCTTCAAATTAATACAAGAGATTGATTGGTCTCCTAATGCGAAGGATTCATCTAATAATGTTTGTGGTTCTAATCAAGTTTTCAATAAACAGTTTGAAGCTTGTATTACGACCTGTGGTCCTAACGAGGTTATCGATATGGAAAATAATAGATGTAAATGCGATAGTGGATATGTTTATAATGGTAAAACTTGTGAACCCACATGCTTACCGACATTGTCTACGTTTAAACTAAAAAACTTAAAAAATAATATCAACAACAAATGTGTGCCTATTTTTGAGAAATCTAATGAATGTCCAATAACTGCGCCTTATAAATACAATGGTCAATGTTCCGTGGCAAAACTGGAAGAAATAAAAGGTTTAAAAATTAATGAAACTGAGTATCAAATTATTGGGGATGGATCAAAAGATACTTGTATAAATGAAAAAGAATGCGACGCGTTGATAAACAATAAAATGGTACGATTTAAAAATCGGAATGATTTTTCATATGGTTGGTCGCCAAATAAAAAGTCAGTAGTGCATTTCAAAGTAACTTGAAGCATTTTGCATAATTGTAATAATGTGCTTGAATATCTTTATTAGGATTTCGGGAACCAGCACCATAATGAATAGCATCGTTTCCTAATCCCCAAGACAATTCTTTAAACACAGATGTGGGAAGCATTAAACTTTTTATTTTGAATCCTCGTCTATGAATTCCCCAACTCAATACAAGATCATCTGATAATTTACAATACGAATTGCGATTAATCGTTTTTAAACAAAAATCAACATCAATCATCGATGGTTTGTATGCGACTCCTGTCCACCCTTCGATTAGATCGACATATGGTTTTCGAGACGGTGAAATTGTATTTGAACCTAAATTCCAATCACTTAAATTTTTGCCTATTCCTGTAATCACACAATTGGATTTAATACACTGGATGACAAGTTTTGCCAACACGTCTGGTTTTTTTGATATTTTAATGTCGTCATCAATACTTACGACAATCATATTTGGATCATTTTTGAATTGATCAAGAATAGGCAATACTTTTGTAGCAGGTCCCAAATCGTAAGCAATATTATTTATAACAACGTTTTTTTGCGTAAATTTAGGTATTTTATACTTCAAACTTGGAGTTCTATCAAACTGTTTTGGAATGTTTATATAAATGTTATCAAAAATATGAATATTCAACATGTCAAGTAAATATGGTATGTATTGTATACGCATAGGACTTGTAGTTAGCGACAATACTATTTTTGTTTTATGTTTTTTTTTATAATTAAATAAATATTGTTCAACATTTGTCATATTATACAATATATAATATTTATTCAAAGAATCTTGAATCGTTTGGGTGTATTTTTTCCCCTATATAACACGATGCTTTTGCAGTTAGTTTTTCATATTGTTTATTCTTATAACGACCATGGGTTAATCCCGATTGTTTGAAAAGTTTATATACATATTCTTTTAAAAACAACTCATCACTGCTAGGTGTTCGATCTTCCCATAACATTATTAGATCATGGATGTTAGGTATAGCATTTTTTTGCATTCCAATCATTCCCGCCATTAAAGGATTATAGTTGTGATGGATTGGATGATCAAACATTCTATGAAATTTTTTATCACTTTTTATCCATTGATCTACTGCTTGTTTTTCTCGTTTGTTTAATCGAGAATCGACATCGCGCGAAATGAAACGAACATTTTCACAAGCGGGTAAAAATCTCCATAATTTCCGTCGAAATGACGTGTCAGAACCTAAATGTGTGAACACTTGGGTGTTGTGTTCTAGTATTTCATCAATAATTTTATTCGGTACATATTTATCTACATAAAATCGAACAGTCCATTTAGGATAAACTTTATTGGCCAATAACACATTTTGTAGCATACCATGTAGATAAATTGGATCAATAGATTTGGAATTATTTGAAAATACACAAAACGAGATGATACAAGTAGGTTTTGAATTGCATTTTTTACCATATTGAGTTTTAAAGCTCAATGGATCGTAATATTTATCAATGGACGAATTGAACAATTTCTTTATTGTGCCGTCTCGTAAAATATGTAATTGAGATTTATAAAATTGTTTAAATAAGTTGAGTTTTAAAGAGTTGTTTAATCTTGATTTGTCAAATGTGAATAAGCCTAAGTTGGTTTTCAATTGAAGTTTACGAATAATCGACGGAATGTTTCTGGAAAGAAAAATATGTTGAGGATGTCCATATTCACCATCAAAATTATGAGTTATGACACACTTCCATCTTCGCGAAGACAATACAATTGTCAAATAATCATGTAATGACTTTTCAAATGTATTTTTTATAGAATCTTTATAATTCCATATTTCATAACTACCAATTTTGGCATATTTCATAAAGTTTTTAAATTCATTAGCGCGAATTGAGTTGTCTCCGTTTGTAACTACAATAATACAAAAGTTCTGTGGATAATGTTTCCAATATGGATATCCAAATATCAATTCATCATCGGGATGCGCAACAATCATTAAATGATCAATCATATACTATGAAGATGCGATAAAATATCTTTCTGTTTATTCATAAGATATATTTGTCCACTACACGGCTTTTTTTCACCCATAAAAAATAGACGGTGGTCCGTACAATTATACCGTTGTGTGTTTTCTTTTGTGTTCATGTCTTTGATTGTCACTTGACAAGCATTTTCAACCTTTTGAGCAATTTCGGTATTGTCGTCATATCCACCAATTACGTATCGTACATCAGAGTCTTTCGAATCGTAAATATTCGAGGATGCGTGTATACAATAATGACCAATTTGTAAATCATTTTCAGATTTAGTAGGAGGGGGGCAGTTCGCGGTGTTAGCATGGGTAACAATGTTAGAACGGGACGATTTCTTTTTGAACAAACGTAATGAAAGATTATTTAAAACATTCATTGATTACTAAATACCTTTATTTCTTAAGTCGTGATTTATTTATTTTTAATTTCAGAAATATGGGTTATATTGGGATAATAATGAAGTAAAGGAATTCGTATTCCATATCCTTTTACATGATACCGTTTTCCTTCTTTAATTCGTAGAAAGTTTCTTGCCGATTTTAAATGACCAATTAAAGGTGAATCATAAAATGTATACACGACATCGTTTTCATCCATTACGAGATTTAATGTAAGTTGTGTATTCATACGAGCTGTTCCTACATTACGTATGTTATTAACAGTAATAATGCGATCAAACTTTGTATTACATGCGTATATGTTTGTAATAATACCCATAATTGCAATAGCTATCAAAGCTTTCAACACATCTTCATAATTTAAATGTTTGGTCATATATTACATACATATAATAATATTTATCGTGTGGCCAACATCATTTGATTTAAAACACCAGCGAATGGGTTTCCAGTTGGGATGTGAACCCCTTGAAACCAAACGGATAAAGTGTTTAGATTAGAACGTATATACCCTTTACTGGCCCTCTTCCAAAATGTATTTTCAATATTTATGTTGAGTAAACGCCATTCATAATGAGCATGTCGAAGAGATGTGTTAATTGTAGCCTGTTGACTCAAAGGATTTTGAAATGCCGTCCAAGTACCATAATCAATAATAACTACTTTTGCAATAGATGTGTCTTTGTTCAACACCACCATGATATTTCCAAGATGGAGATCACCATGAAAACCTTGGGTTTGTTTATAAAATATCGATAATGTTTTTGCTAGATGCATGAATATATTAGGAGAGTATTTGATTTTAAGATTAGATTTGAGTTTTTGAGAATATATGGGATTATGCTTCATATACTCGTCTAATGTTAAAGGAATACTCGTTTGTTTTCCATCCAACACATGTTCCATTATGTAAGCGTACCATTTTGGATTTATTTTTGTGTATGCGAAAATTGGTGTACCAAAGTTCTTTATTCGTTTAGCAGAACCTATCCGCAATTCGTTGAAAAATATTTTTTTTTTCATTGAATCATCCACTTTCATTATTTTCACAACGTATTTTTGCTTGTTGTCAATTTCATAAATACTACCATATACTGATTTTTCACCAATCTTTTTTAATATTTTAAATGACGACAATTCATTCAAGATTTTGTTATCAAACACATTCCATTTTTTTTTATCGTTAAAAGCCAAATTTAATTGATTTTTCACAGTTTGCATAATATTATTTACATATATTATTTTCAAATTTATTTATTGACATATTGTAATATTAGAATATTTCATTGATACAATGGACGTCTCTATTAATGTGAACATATACCATTCACACACACATGTTTGTGTGCTTGGTATAAACGAATATTATGAAACGGATTCGGATGAATTAAGATCAATTCTAAAGTCGGCTTCAAGTTACATGACGACTTTGAAAGAACATTCGAAAAATGATAATGACATTATATTTAATGGAAGAGTCTTAAAAGTATATAATTCATCTACAAATGAATTAGAATCGTTTGAATCACAATTAAATATATACTTGTACTCAATTTTATATAAAAACGATAATATATTAAATATAGAGTTAATACATTCTACCGAGTTGAATAAAAGTATTGGTGATATGTCGTTTAATAGTTCTTTATCTGCTTCAATATTGCAACATGAAAATGACAGTATGATGTTGAATACATCGTACACATATTCGGTGTGGTTTTATGCAGTTTCTGAAAACCCAGGTTGTATTTTTTCATCCAATGGACTCAGTATATTATTACAACCATTTGGAACAATATTCAATACTTCATTAAGATCATACGCAACAAATTTTGAAAATTATCTACCATATCGGGCACCAAACATCAAATGGAACGATTCCCGTTGGCATTGTTATACACACGTTTATGATAAGGAAAAAGGGAATTTAGAAATGTTTATAGATGGTGAACGTTTTGGAAGAATGATGGAAAATGTAAATATTTCATTGTCTAATACCATAACAATGAACGGATGTTTGGATTCTACAAAATCAATTTATGACAAGACATTTAGTGGATGTATCGCATATGTATTCATATCTAATCGGAAATTTACACATAAAGATTGTAAAAAGATATATAATAAGGGATATCCTAGTACATTGACTGGAGTTGATTCATTAAATAATACAACTTCATACTCGTATATTTTGAACAATTCAAATTTAACGGACACTTTTAACAGTACAAAACGTTTAAAGTGTGTAAGATCAAATAACACATTACAGGAAGGAATACCACAATTTAGTACGAATATTCCAAATGGAAACGTCGTGTAGCGATTGGACGATTGAAGTGAAACATGTAAACATCTTGAAATGTTTAAGTTCGACTGAAAATGCAAAAGTTTACAAGTGTATATGGAGAAATGAAATAATTTGTATGAAAGAATTGAATTATGCATCGTTTGATGAATTAAACATTCTGTCAAAATGTGTTCATCCGAAAGTATGTCAGTTTCTAGGAGGGTGTATTCAAAACAATAAAACATATATGTTATTCGAATATATGGAGAATGGAACATTAACAAATTACATTAACGATAAACACAATATATTAACAATGAAAGATCGATTAAAACTGGCTCGTCATATAACGCTAGGTTTACAATATATGAATTCACGCCAACCCTTTCATATATTGCATCGTGATTTAAAACCTGATAACATTCTTGTAAATGAATTTGGAATACCAAAAATCGCAGATTTTGGACTTTCAAAATTCAATGAACATACTCCTAATCGATCCGCCAACGGAAAAGCTCATACGGGTGAAATTGGGTCTTTCAGATGGACGGCTCCTGAAGTATTGAAATCAGAACCATATGATCATAAAGCGGATGTGTATGCGTTGGGTAGTATTTTTAGATTTATATTTACAAATCGAATACCTTACTTTGATTATAAACTCCAAATTCAAATCATTCACGCAAAGCTTACAAATGTGGAAGATGATTTGACAGATTTGCACGAAGGTTTTGTAAAAGAATTGATTAAAACATGTACTTGTTCCGATCAATATAAACGCCCTGAACCAGAGCAAATTATAGATAAAATTGACGAATTATTAGATTATCAATTATACGAAAAACGAACAGACCCTTGATTTTTTTTGACAAACGTACCAACTTGGTCAGAAGGACTAGCTTGTCGTGCACTTGTAGTTAAATTGTTTTTGAACCAACATTTTGTATGATCATCCATTTTACGGGCTACTACGGCACCACATTCAGGAACCATGTTGCACGCAAATAAACAAGTAGTTGGTAAACTGTGTTGGTTTGTGGTCAAAACATCCATGCCACGTCGGTTGGTGGAATATGCTTGTATGATTGAGTCGTTTGTTGTCAGATCAAGATCGTCGCCTATATAATACATATTCGGTTCTTTGCTGAAATCCGACATCACGTTATCAAAAACCGCGAGTTCCGATGCATCTGGTACAGATGTACGTGTCCCTCCCCTGGTAATGAACTTATCAACGATTTGCTCATAATCACCTACTGGATTGAGGTCACCGCTTGTCCCGCCATTAAAACCAACCATTCCAGTACCATCATCTACGTACGGATCATCTATAATGGAATGAGGCGTGGGCGTGGGCGTGCTCTCTCGCATTGGGTCACCCTCTACAAAGGCCTGTTCCTGTTTAGCAAAAGAGCTACCTACATGGGAATCAAAAGAGCTACCTACATGGGAATCAAAAGAGCTACCTACAGTGGAATCAAAAGAGCTACCTACAGTGGAATCAAAAGAGCTACCTACAGCGGAATCAAAAGAGCTATCTATAGCGGAATCAAAAGAGCTATTTATAGTGGAATCAAAAGAGCTACCTGGATTGGAATCATCCGACTTATCCTCATCTCCTCCACCAAACCACCATTGTTCTTGTGATTTACACATGGATAGTCCTATATATAATACGATTAATAATACAAGAATATGGACAAATGTAATTTTAATTCTATGTTTACCAATTTAAAATTGTAATGGTTTCATTAATTTCATTAATTTCATTAGTATATAACTCATATTTTTTTTCATAATTTCATAATCATTTTAGTCATGACCCCCACCATCAACCTATCCATGTTTCAATGTATGATGGAGACCACCGAACGTGGTGTGAATTTGAAAGTGATGTGGAACGTATTGAATAACAATCAAAAGTCGTATATACAATTACATGCACATCCACCCGGTTCAATTGGTAAAAAAATGACAAATGATATGATCAACACCCATCAGATTGGAAGTATAGCTTTCAAAATAGAATGGAATGGATTGAATATATCATTTCTCATCTTTGGCAACAAAGTGAAAGTAAGCGGAGGGTTGTCCAAGTTGGACCCACAAGATTTATCTACAAAGGACTTGTGGGCATTTATTCAAAGCATTATTATTGTGCCAATATTGTCGACGTATGTACACGTTGATTATGCAAACGATTTGTATTTCAAATCAGGAATGTTTAACGCAAATATACGCACGAACAAATATTTGAACATACATACGTACATCAAATTACTTCAAGAATTGCAAGAATCTAGAAAATGTTTCAAGAATATTCGTTTTCCAGCAATGTATACGAATGCTAGTCGTCAAATAGGGAAATGCAAAGGTAGATTATGTGCCGTGAAAATAATTTCAGGAGGAACCATTATGTTCGACTATTCATGCAATATTCAAACATTTGCTTATCGGTCCCTGGAAGCTTTATATATAGACATTCAAATAGTATGGGGTATAATCAATAAATTCGATTAAACCACTTAAAGAACGTGACGTCAAAGGTTTATAGCTTCAAACATGACTACCGAATGTTCCATATGTTGCACGGAATGTTCGAACGATCAACTGACAACATTAAGTTGTTCACATACATTCCATACCCATTGTATTGATAGATGGGATGCCATGGGTAACAACACGTGTCCCATGTGTAGAGCCGTATTCGAATCAAAACACAGGTCAATGGATCAAGACGCCCCAAACTTTATATCTTTGGGTGGAGATGAAGGTTCTTTATATACAGCAAGTGCTTCCTTATCCCCATATCAAATCACATCAGATGAAATGATGAGTGGTGAAACAGAAGATTGGATGATGAATCGAGGTGGTTTTGATATACACATGCTTGATGTAATGCAAACTTTTCATGCAGATGTATATCGTTTGTGGATCATCGTAAATCGATGGGAAGAAAGCAACCTTGTTCGTGGAATACACGACGATATAGATTTAGCAAATGCTAAAATAGATTTAGAGTTGGGTATGCGTGAATTTTGGAATGGTTGGCGTATGTATAATTCATACGAAACGTATTCAATATCCGATAATATTGAATATTTAGTGGAATCACAAATGGTATTTTAAAAACAATATAAACATTCGGCTACAATAATTACTGATGTACATCCTTCAACAAAAATCTTCACGCAAACGTCTTTGTTGACCCCTCTTCTTTACGTTTTGCACGACAAGCGTCATTCTTTTCTTTTTTTGCAGCAGCCTTTTCTGGATTTGCTTTGGCTTTATTCTCTTGTTTCTTCTTCTTTTTTTCAGCGTCTGTTAATTTATCCTTTTTTGTATGATCCTTCGTTCCCATGTTCGTTTATAATATACCGCAACATTTCTTTAATTTAATCATTCAATTTCATGACACCATTCAATAAAATCAGCTAAAAAGTTTTTGTAATAAGTGCAAGTATGTAGAAAATCTTTGTCTGTATCAATGTTATTTTTTGCATCGGTTATGAATTGGTCTAATGCCCTTTCCATGGAACGTCCAAACTTTTTGAATTGCGTGTACATGAAAAGTGTATCTTTTATGTCGCATACATAATCAAACAAAGCATACACCATATATTTTTTATACTCTCTACCCTTCACTCGTTTAAAATTAGATAATCCTAATTTGATTTCTTTTTTGATGATGTGAAACGAAGTATGTTTGTTATTTTGAATATTATTCCACATTGACTCCATCCTAGCTGCTTCGGTCATTGAACGAGTGAGTGGACTCATGTTGTTTATTATTTTCTTTTCTTTATACCATTTTTTTAATACATGAATACCAAAAACTTTTTAATTCCTAGAGGACGACCATCCAAATTATCACAAACGAATAGTCAATTCAGGAAACCTTACACCTGGTCGATTGATAACGTACAATGTAAATTCGTGTATTGGAATTTAACGAGTGTTTAAACGTTTATTGATAAATTTTAAAAAGAACTCATATTCATATATAAATTGTTTTAATGTAAAATATGCATTCATTTCATTACTAGTTTTAAATAAACTTTGATTTCTTTTATCGAATCTATGTATATAATATGTCTTCATTATTGCCAATTCGATCCACTTTTTCTTTATTATAAGTAATTGGGATTGTTGTAAATTCATTTTAAGTAACTTTTGAAGTATTGTTAACACTCTATTCATTTTTTTACGAGCATTGACATGTTCAACAATAAAAACAAATTTCGAATTTGGTTTTTCGTTTATAATTCTAGGGTCAATTTCAAATGGATCTGGAAAATAGAGCATTAAACCGTCAAATGCACGTGTAAATGTCGAAATTGTTGTAGATGTATTCATAACGTAGTTTATGTCAATATATTATTTTTAATAAAAATAGCAAAATTCACGTTCTTTAAATGTTTAAATTTAAAGAATACGTACTTATTAAAAATAATATGGAATTTCATCAATACATGTACGCAACTGTTCAAATTGTGTGTGCAGCAACCATGACATGGTATGGATTAGGTCTAGACGACGATTAAGAACACTTAAAGAACGTGATGTTATAAAGTACATATATAACTTCGTCTCATGATGATCACTTCTCTCGATTTCACAATGAAAGTGTTGAATGCAATGAACATGATACTATGCGCTCTGGATAATCAAGACGCGTGTGATGCTTTATTATATATTCATTTAAGGAACCAACAAAACGTTTTCATTGAATTAAAAGATACTTTAGAAAACAAGACTTTAAATTACACAGTTTTTTAAATGATATTTCATCAAACCCAAATATATATGTATAGTATAATATATACACTAATAAATAATGTACTTTGGAATCGTTTTAGAAGGAATTGCTCGCGGATTGGCTGTAATGGGTTTGTATAGCGTAGCCCAACAATATGCGGATAAGCATGCGGATTCATTGTTGTTTGTGATTGTGTTTTTTATCCATATATTGTTCACCAACTTGGCTGGTATAACCCGTAGTATAAATCGTATGGACGAAAAGTCCAGAAAAAGAAGATAATTCACTCGTATTTTTATATTGATGAAAACTAATGAATGTATCAATTGATGAATTTATAAGAGCGAAAACTCATATAAATGAAAAATGGGAAACGCTTGTAAAAAACATGAATGTAAAGCCGATGAATGTATTATATAATTTACAAACTGAGGAAGGACGTAATCAAATATTGAACGAGATTGAAAAATGTTCCGATCATAGAAAACATTTCAAGATGGTGTTTCATCCAGATAAATTGGGTAATAAATTCTTTGATATATATCGAGTTAATGAAGTGTATAGTAAAATATGAGTATATACTATAAATGGAAACAACTGACGTATTATTTATAGATTCTAGATGGCGAGATGTAGGTTCCAATGTGGATTTTTCTGTTATTTTCAATAACGCCACAACAACACATACGGGTGGGTATCCAACTCAAATTTTCAAAAATGTTGTTAGTGTAGAATTAACTTCATTTTCACTTCCTGCATATTACGCCAATAATTCAGGTCAACCATATTTGATTTTAGATATTGAAGAACTAAACAATCGTATACATTCCAATGTTCCTACAGTGAATCAATCATTCGGTATCGTATATGTTGACAAAGATGATGGGGGGATACATAAATTCATTAAAGGCCATGACTATGACGAAAAAGTTCGTAAATTCTCGCCTCCGATAAGTTCTCTTAGTAGATTGACCATTAAACTACGCAATCCATTTACAGGAGCGATAATCAACGATGATGGTTGCACGACGTACACATTCAAAATAACAACCAAACAATCAAATGCTTAAAAGTTACTGAAGTATTAGTGTTAATATGTTTGTGTTGTCTGATTATGTAAGTATGTCAGAAGATGTAAATATAGAATACAAAGAATTTTGTCTAAAAACATACATTTATAACATTTATTCAAAGAAGGAAATCCATGAAATGATAAGAACGGGAAAAGTGTTGAGTAATTTCAATGACGTTATACTTACAAATATATATAAGTACATGGATATATATATTGGTAGATATACATCTTCGTTTCATAACAGTCCAGGCGAGTTTTCTCAATTATGGATTGGGATTAATGATTATAACGAAATAACAGGAATACCTTATAATGGAGATTTAAAAATTCACATGAACGATATTCAGACCTATGTAAATAAAGAATTAGTTACTAATGTAGATCGTTGTTGTCATAAAGTATCCATATCGATACATGAATGTTTGATTGACGATTTGTTGATTGATAATTCAAATTATAATGAATATGAAAAAGAACGTAAAAGATACAATCATGCATATAAAATATATATTATCAACAAAAAAGAGTGGATACACAACATTCGTAGATATAAAGGGAAATTGATTGATGTATTGAATGATGAAAAGTATTATAATGAGTTCTCTTCATATATGACCAATATTGGATTGACACATATGATTCCAAAGATGAACACGTTTTTAACTGAAAGTTATATACGCGTACACAAGAGAAATCCAAAGTGTATAATATATTGGATTATCCGTTTCAAGGAAGATTCTTTCGCTAAACTTATACCTTTGAAACCCACACCCCCCAAAATTCCTAAAATATTAAATGCAGATTTCTGTTTATTTACAAAACTAACATGCTTACGTAAGCGATTTACAATGCAACAAATGAGATATTTCATAATTCACATCTTGTATCGTAAAGATCTAGATTGTTCATTTCAAATTAGTTATTTAGACAAACGAAGCAAAGTCAGGAGACAATTAACACGTGTTAATGGAGAAGATGGTCCATCATGTGTAGATGTCAAATAAAATCAGTAAATAAGTTTAAACATGAACTTCGTCGCCTTTTTTTTCTCATTTCTCTGTAGTAGAAGTCACGACATGTGTTTGAACAAAATGTCATATTCATGAACATAAACACGTCATTTTCTAGATTGATGTTTCGATTGCAGTATTCACATATACTTTTATACATGTAACTAACTTAAACAATATATAAAAATATATAAATATGGACCATCTTAAAGACGTTGTAATTATTATTTTGCGATCGAATCATAAAAATAAAGAAGAACATTTCCAATCGTTGTATACTGATGAATTTTCAAAATTTCCTCGGTTGATGACACTTGCTTGTAATGAGAAGGACGAGTCTAAATTTATGAAACAATTCAACTATTTCGTTCAAATGAAAGAACGAATTTCTGAAAAATCAATTTCTCAACACCATGCCGACGTTGAGATTGGTGAACGTTTGGCAAATATATATTTAAAAAATGTTAATATAAAATAAATGCAAATATATAATACGTTTCTTAAATTTCCATTGAGTATAAAACTTGTGTGGTTTAGTATAATTCTTCAGCTCATACTAATCATTGTACCGCTTATTCGTTGTGTATCTTACGGTTCCGAATTAACGACATGTGCTTCTTCGCTTGAAATGAGAATAGCTGTATTATTGTTCTTGTTTACGCCTTTGGCTATTTACATGACACATACACATATGAAACTAACTCATGGTCAGGGGTTGTTTAATAAAAATCCATTTTTAAAAGATCCAAGCACTTCATCGGGTGACTCTAACGCAAACGAAGTTCAAACCAATGACGTTATAAAAAACAAAACGTCGGTCGTCCGTAAGAACAACACATCCGTTGGCCGTAAGAATGTTCATAGAGTCAACTATACAATGATAGACAACGTTCCCAAAAACAACACACCATTGGCTATAAACAGTACGATGGGGTCTGGAACGAATGTAAAAATTGCCCCCGCTAAAAGTTTAGACATGTTTGAAAGCGCGCGTAAATTTTAGGAATTATTTAATGAATTTGAATTCAATGTGTTGTTTGAATTATGTTTAGTTCCTTTTCGAACACTTTTTGTTTTTTTTTGAGTGGTTGGTTTAATAAACACATCACATTTTCCTGAAGGTTTTCTTTTCATGTGTATTTTACGTTTCACCCCTTTTGTATCTTTCATTTCAAAAATAAAAGTTGTCATTTATATATTAATTGCAACAAATTAATATTAATCTACATCTTCTACATTCGGTTGGTTATTTTCAGGTGATGCCGTGAATTGTGAATCGTCTTTTTCAGTTGATGACATGAATTGTTGTGAAACATCTTCCAGTTCTTGCAACTTATTCTTATACTCTTCGGTAGACGTTTCATCGTCAGTATCATCAAGCCATGACGAAAATTCATCTAATTTGGTTTTAGCTTCATTAACAACCTCTTCAGATAAAGACCCGTTTTCTAGTTGTTGCTTATACATATATATTTTGCTTTCTAATTCATTTTTAGCATTCACCTTTTCTTTGAGGAGTTCATCTTGCTCTTTGAATGTTTCAGCATCTTTTACCATACGCTCAATTTCATCGTTCGATAGTCGCCCTTTATCATTCTTAATTGTGATATTTTGTTCTTTACCCGTACCTTTTTCGACCGCGGATACAGAAAGAATGCCATTTGCATCGAGATCAAATGCAACTTCAATCTGAGGCACTCCACGAGGTGCTGGTGGAATACCGTTTAATTCAAATTCTCCTAGTTTGTTATTATTTTTTGTGAATTCTCGTTCACCTTCAAATACTTGAATGGTAACTGCGGGTTGATTGTCCGCGTATGTACTAAACGTTTGAGTGCGTTTTACTGGAATTGTCGTATTTCGGTTTACAATTTTTGTCATGACTCCACCAGCGGTTTCGATTCCAAGACTCAATGGAGTCACATCTAATAGCAACAACGAGTCTAATTTCTCAGACGTATCCGCAGCACCCGTAAGAATTGCCGCTTGGACCGCCGCCCCGTACGCAACACATTCGTCTGGATTGATGGAACGACACAATTCTTTACCATTGAAATAATCACTAAGTAGTTTTTGAATCTTGGGAATTCGTGTAGTACCTCCAACTAGCACTATTTCGTCTATTTTTGATTTGTCTAATTTAGAATCATTGAGTACCTTTTCCACGGGTTCCATACATTTTTTAATCAAATGACCAGTTATTTCTTCAAAACGAGCCCTAGACAATGTGGTATTGAAATCGATTCCATTGTACAATGAGTCAATTTCGATCGTTGCACTCGCAGAAGAAGACAAATTTCGTTTTGCCTTTTCACAAGAGGTGCGTAGTCGTCGAATAGAACGCTTATTTTCGATAATATTTTTTGCAGATGGATTTTTTCGATTAAATTCCTTAACCAGATGTTCAACCAGTAACGTATCGAAATCTTCACCACCAAGATGAGTATCCCCTGCAGTAGCACATACTTCACATACACCGTCGTCTAATGACACAATGGATACATCATGCGTACCTCCTCCACAATCGAAAATTAGGACATGTTTTTCTTCCGTAGTTGTTTTGTCCAAACCATATGCAATCGCCGCTGCTGTCGGCTCATTAATGATTCGTAATACATTCAAACCTGCGATTCTACCAGCATCTTTCGTGGCTTGGCGTTGACTATCGTTAAAGTACGCTGGAACCGTGATTACAGCATCCGTTACTGATTCACCTAAATAACCTTCTGCAGTCTCTTTCATATATCCTAGTACCATTGCTGAAATTTCTTCAGGAGTAAATATTTTGGGTTCATTCATGTATTCTACATGAATGGTTGGTTTATTACTAGAGTCGCTTTCCACCGTGTACGACATATATTTGAGATCCTTTTGAGTTGCTGGATCGTCCATTTTTCTTCCAATTAAACGCTTCGCATCAAACACCGTATTTGTGGGATTTGATGCAACTTGATTTTTCGCACCATCCCCAACTAACCTTTCATTCGAAGTGAACGCAACATAGGATGGTGTGGTCCGATTCCCTTGACTATTTGCGATAATTTCTACACGATCATTTTGCCACACCCCTACTGCAGAATATGTTGTTCCCAAATCAATACCAATTGCTACCATTTTTAATATTCAAGTTTCTTTTCTTTAATTATTTTAATGGTACACAAACCACTTGTATCTTGCATCACACCGACTTATAATCGTCACCATGAACTTAAGAAGATGATCCGAATGTTTATTGCACAAACATATACAAATTGCGAATTAATCATTATAGATGACTCGGATATACCTTTCGATATGAAAACATTCAATACATACGATTCTATAAAATATATAAGGTTATCCAAACGTCATTCTATCGGCGCAAAACGTAATATTGCTGTATCCAATGCACGTGGAACCTTTATAGCTTTCATGGACGACGATGATTATCACGGACCAAAACGAATACAGAAACAAGTGGATTCCATGAATAGTCCATTTTGTCATATATCTGTCCCGTCATTCATTTATTATAAAAAAAAATATATGAATAAGAAGTTTACAATATCTAGACAATTACAACAAAAAGTATATCATAAAGGGCTTATAACTACTTGTATGATGTTTAGAAAATCATTATTCACACATGCCCAATTCCGAAATTTAAATTTAGCAGAGGATGCTTGGTTTATCGAAGATTTAAAACATAAAAAAAAACATTTGACGATATCTACAAAATTGAAATTGAGCGAAGATGATTTTACATATCAATTACATGGTAACAATACATGGTATTCTCCTGAATTAAAGAATGCGTGCAAATGTATTTAAAATTAACACATACTATAAAAACATTGAAACAAAAGAACATTGAAATATAAAAAAATATTGAACTATAAAAACATTGAAAGTTATTGTGAAATGATTAATATATTGTTTTCTATTTTTTGAATTTGTTTGTGTGTCATGTCTATATCATTTACATTGCAACCTAGTAACGATTCAGGTGAAGAACCCAATATATCATTTGTCTTTGGCGAGGCGGTGATGATATGTTGAGTAACGTCGTCAATTTCTAGGATTGCATATGGAATCATTTTGTAAATTTCAAATAGTGTTTCTGTAGAAGGATAATTAAATTTCTTATTTGATTCTATTCTTCGATCTCCTATACATTTCATTTCATGTATTTGTAGATCGAATTTAGTATTGAAATTTGTCTTGCATTTTATGCAATTCCACACCCCACACCTATACTTTCGATTCAGATGATAAGTGAGGGCTTGTTCGCTTGACAAGCTTTTACCACATCTAGGACATATTGGCATTTGATTATTATTATTATTTTATATGTGATTATGAAAATAATAATAATAATAAATTCCCTTATTCTCTAAATGGGTTTCTTATAGTTATACGGTGACTTAGTTATATTGTTTTAGTTGGTTTATACTACTTAAAGAGTATCTTGAAATATTGTATTCAATCAGGATGAACTGTTATAACCGTAAATCTTTCAAGCGTACAATAAATTCAGAGGAACACGAACCAGAACAGTTGGATGCTGAATCTCCAAATTCGGTTCATCAACAAAACAACCGTATTTATTTTTACGCTGAGGTCACACAAGAATCTGTACTGAAACTCACACAAATTGTAAAAAAGCTTGAAAATGAATTGCTTAAAATTCAGATTGATTTGGATCTAAAAAAACCACCCAAGATTTACATATATATTCATAGTTATGGTGGAGATGTATATTCAGGATTATCTTGTATGAACGCTATATCAAATATCAAGGTACCCGTTGTCACCATTGTGGATGGATATGTAGCAAGTGCCGCAACATTCATTTTGCTTGCGGGACACAAGCGAAGGATGCGTCAATATTCACACGTGTTAATCCATCAATTGCGTGGCGAAAGTTGGGGGAAATATGAAGATTTGAAAGACGAATTAACAAATACTGAAAATTTGATGAAAACAATCAAATCCATTTATCTCGAAAAAAGTTCAATCCCTGAAAAGAAATTAAATCGGATTCTCAAAAAAGAAGTCAATTTGAATAGCAATGAATGTATCGAATATGAACTTGTACATAGAATAATTGAATAACTTAAGAATAAGATATATATAGCTTATTAATGGAGGCTTTTAAATCCCAAGTTGCTGAATATTGCAAGCTTGATGATAAAATCAAAGAGTTACAGGCCGTAATTAAGGAGTTTAAGTCACAAGAAAAAAATCTACATGATGTTCTACTTGAATTCATGTGCAATAACAACCTAGAGGTATGTAATGCTGGAGATCTGGGTTTACTTACTGTTCAAACCACTTCAAGTAAAGCGTCAATTAACAAAGACACTATCAGAGAGGGTCTTATGGAAGTTCTTAAAGATAAGACTGTAAATTCTAAAAATGCAGAAATTGTTGCCGATAATGCAGCCGAATACATCATAAACAATCGCGCTGTCGAAGAAAAGAAGAAACTCAAAAGAAAATCACCTAAACGATAATAAAGGATATTATAAATCATGAATATCGAACAAAAATTCGTTCATAATGTATATTCCCAAATATATACGGAATTTAATAAAAGTAGATATTCAGTATGGAATTTTGTTGAAAATTTTCTAAATGACAAAAGTGAATTATTAGGACTTGATGTTGGGTGTGGTAATGGTAAGAATATGATTCATGAAAATATGATCGGAATCGATATGTGTAAAATGTTTGTTTCGATGTGTAAAGATAAACATAAAAATGTATTACATGCAAGTTGTTTACAATTACCGTTTGCATGTAATATTTTTGATTATGTTATTTCTATTTCAGTTATTCATCATTTGTCATCTATTGATCGACAAGTAGAGTCTATAAATGAGATTGTAAGGGTTCTAAAACCAGGAGGATATGGTTTGATTAATGTATGGTCTTTGGAAAATCAGTCACATTCAAAACGTTCATTCAAACATGGTGATAATTTCATTAGTTGGAAGACAAAACAAAATAAAGTTTTTTATAGATATTATTTTGTACATGATCATCGATCTATATCTCAAATCGTTCATTCCATTGACAACATTAGTGACATAGTCATTAAAAATGAAATGGGTAATTGGGTTGTGTATTTCAAAAAAAACGACTTAAAGAATCTGAACATATGATGTAGAACATTGCATATGACTTCGATAATGAATCATATTATGGAATTGCCGTACGATGTCCAAGAACATATACTCAATTGTGTGAATAAAGAACGTGCACCCAAAAAGGTACTGACCATCGATTTGAAACTTGACATTGAAACTCGTCCGTTGCTTGATAGAATCAAAGAAAATTATATCCAAATATGTCCAGATTTTTATCCATTCTGGATTGAAAATGCACTCGTTAATATATTAAACGACAACCGTGGATTCAACACACAATTGAATGATTGCTTTCATGAAATATTTCCCAATTGTACAGACGCCGAAATTAAATACAAATTGCGAAATGAAATGCATTTAATGCGTTTATGGAATAACACACCCCCACACAAGAGGTATGTGTTGTATGACATTTCTTGCGATATGCTTGTTTCCTATATTTAGTTAGAATCGTAATTGATAATATACAATTGTACCAGTAGGGTTTAATGGTTTCAATATTTTTCACGTTTACATTTTATTAATCTACATATATTCGGTTGTAAATTTGATATATACAAAAAACAAGCATAAGTTTCATATAAATATTGTACATACACGAATAACGCACCGCGTTCGATTTCAATCCAATGTAATACATTGGGTCTTCCATAAATGAATCATCGCTTTTGTGACATTTTTTATTTGTGTAATGTGATACAATGCATGTTTGTGTAGAATCATTGGTTTTTGGCTTGATATTGTTTTGATAAACTATATAACTTGTCATAACTAACACAAAAATATCGTACCATATTGTGTAGGTTTTAAATTTAGTGTTTTTTATGTATACTGCAATCGGATATCCAAAAAAACACACAAGTTGTAACCATTGATGGATAAACATGACTAAATAAACTTGGTTTTCATTTGAGCTACACGTTTCGGAGCATACTAGTACAATACCAATAATAAACCATATAAACTGATTACAGAATTGCATTATTATATATCATATCATATATATCTTTTTTTTTACTACCTTTTTCCATTCGCATTGATAATTCAATAAATATTTTGTGATTTTGATTTTTTACTTTTGATTTATATTTCACTTTTTATATTGCGCCGCCGCCCCG
>Ga0315315_10000407_pt1 | contig 35659 bp, 31 predicted proteins | sample M140m3416metaG_FD_203699 | JGI IMG/M metagenome (GOLD analysis project Ga0315315, IMG submission 203699) | Ammonia-oxidizing marine archaeal communities from Monterey Bay, California, United States - M1 40m 3416 | ecosystem: Environmental > Aquatic > Marine > Intertidal zone | place: USA...
CACAGCGGACGATATTATTGACGCGGCCTTTACAAAAACGGAGGCACTTATAGCTCCTGGTTCGTTGGCCATATGCAATGTTTTCGGAACCCCCACCAAACGAAATTATGTACACAGTGTAAGCAACGACTCTGAAGCGCCGTTACCATGGAGATTAGTTTCGATGTATGAAATGTTGAGTAATATGTTAATGCATGAACACGATACACAAATCAAAACGAAATACGTCGGTAGGTTTTTAAACTCCGTCGGACCATTGCATTGTAGTTATCTTCACAAACAAATTAATAAAATATTAACAAAGGTCGAAGAAGAATCGAAAAAGCACGAAAAAAAGCACGCATGGAAAAACATTTCTGGTGATATTTTTATACTCGTAGAGTTAATCGTTTTCGAAGTTCACAAAGATCAATGTTCAAAGTATAGAACTTATGACACACAATATACGGTAAAAAGTGGTCAGGCGAGAGTTAATATAATGCAAGCCTTAGACCTTTTACAAAATTATACTCTTTGGAAATTTGGCCCGAAGGCTAACAAAAAGGCCGCCTACCAACATCTGTTTGACGCCAAAGATAAACACAAAACAGCAGAATGCAATCGCAAAACAAATAGATGTTACCATGACGAGATCGTGAAAGCACCCTTGGCCACAAAAATATCAAAATTTCGCCAGTTCGTAAAAACAATGTAAGCACGTTTATTGAACGCCACTAATGCGGGATCATAAATAGGTTTAGTTGTATTAGAGCTTCAAACGGGTTTGTTTCTTTCTGGAACATTTTTTCGTGTTTATAACAAAGTACCGATTGTGGCATAGGCCTGTTTTTACACGTTCTGAGTCTTTTAGTGGTATGCAGACACCTTTTACGATACGTACAGTCGCCTCGTAGGTATTCTAAAATATGTATTAATACATCATTTGGCAATGCCATTATACCTACATAAATATTATATATATGTGCAAATAACTAATCGACAACTGACCGAATATCGCACATCAGTTTAAATCGCTTATTAAGAATGTCCATGTGCATTTCTAATTGATCAATTTCGCGTTGTATGTCCAGTTGTCTCCACCTTGAAATGTATCCAGCCTGGTGTGCTGCAGTTATATCTGCAATTCTCGTCAGTAGCTGATGAATTTGCTGTACAGCAACGACAACATTCTCGGCCGCCGTTTTTAGAGGTTCTTTGTCGCATTTTAGAGCAACGGTTGTGGCTTCGATCGTTTGCAAGGTGCATGGGATGTCGTATTTGTTAATGGTATCTTCCAAGGTAGCGACTGACGTGCCTGTATTTCTTAGGGATGTGATTAGGGAGATGGTCGAATTTACTATAGGAGTAATGGCCGAAGAAACAACCATCTTACCCGCAGTTCCAGCAATGTAAACAAGTCCAGCTTGCATTTAAAAAAAAATAGGTTTGTTTATACTGTTAAAATTTTAAGTTGATGTTTTTAGACCAATGACCCATCCGGTTTCCGAGTCGCGTTCCACTCCATAAATTTCAACGACACCATTATCTACCACATTTACATCAGTGTTGCACATGGCATGGACGACTTCTTCTGTACCAAAAAAGGAATGTTCTGCCACCGAATCATTTTGTACACCATGGGCCAACGTTATGCATTCGATATCTTCAATGAACATGCTTTCATATCTGTCTTCGAGTAAAAAGGAAAACACCGCTTCACACGGCATCGTTTGAGGCTCTACGATTAACTTGGGGTGGGTCCATTTGCCCAAATGACGAATGGGGTGATTTTTTGTCACGAACAAATCTCCCAACCGACAAAATTCTGCCAAATAATTTTGCGTGTATGTTTTGAGAACCATTGAGATAGTTTTTGGTCCGCCACGCGTTTGTACAATATGACCCTTTCGAATTTCTGCGCATGGCAAACGCGTCCCATCGGCCATATTTACACGACACGCCCCTGCAAAACATGGGCCAGAGGAGTTATTATAGATTCGCATAGATTCCAATTGAGCGCCAGCCACACGACCCGCTGCCCGAGCACGTGCCACCACTTGCTGTCGTAAAGAAGGTTCGGGCGCTTTCAGGTCGCCAAAAATATCGGCGAGGCGGTCGCGCACTTTTTTAAATGTCTGCCCACCGTAGTTTTGAAGACCAGGATCCAAAAAATTATTGCATGTTTGTGTTTCATGGGCCAAGGAAACAGACGGCAAAAAATGTCTCCCCCATTTGTGGTACGCATCTTTTTCAATGGCTTCCGTAACTTGGCCACAAAGATCTTGTTTAATGGGCCCATCTGAAATCGATTCGATCAATTCTCGGAGATGATATTTGGCTTGCTCGGTTGATGTAGCTGCCAAACGATTGCATTCGAGAATTCCTAATGCCACGCGCTGCCGATCGGATGTAAAATGAAGACTACTATCTTCTTGGACAATCGAGTTATCCATAGTTATCACCACGGGTGTATCGGAATGGAACAAAAATTCTCGGTTTTGTCCACAGCAAAGCGGACCAATTGGAACTTGATATCCCCAACTTGTTTTGATTGTTTCTGCACAAAGACCAGACACAGCGCCAGAAGTTTGTATATTTAACACTGCTTGCGCCCGACGCGTCACGAGAGCATTGGCCATTGCATGAATGAATACAGTGCCGACCAACCCAATATCTGGAATAAACGAATGCGAACCCTGAGTTGTACGGGCAAGACTGTACAACAACGCTGTGTCAAGATTATAGCCAAATCCGAACGTATTCAGGGTAAATTTACGACCTTCGTCAATCATCGCCTGTATACTGTGGAGTTCTCCTCTCGGTGGCCGAATATTAGGCTGGCCATCGGTCAGCAAGAACACGAGGCCGTTTTCTGGGAGATTTTCACAAGCAGTGCAAATACCATCCCAAATATTGGTGGAGCCACTCGGGGAAAGTCCCATCAATGCGATTTTTACACAGGCTTTTCCACCTAAATCCATTTTACGCCGCGATAAAACAACCCGGGCAGTACTGGAAAATGCAATGATTTCAACCGTATCATATTCGCGCATCCCCGCAATTGCTGTATTAATGCCATGACACGCTACATCCAATACATTATGACCCGAAGCCTCGCCACCATGCGGCTTTACTTCCGTATTCATTGAACCAGAAATATCCACCACGAACGATGCGTGTATAGGATCCGCCTGGCCGTCTGGAACTTCTACTGAAACGTGACAAATGTTCGCCTGAGGGACTTGTTGATTGGAATATTTAATCGTCAATGGTGCCTTTTCAGGCACAACTTCTTCGGTTTTAGCACTGGAAAGTTCAACAATGGCATCTGCCACTGAACGATTTGGTCGCAAGTCTTCAACAGACATAGGTGCACGGGTTATCGGGGAATTGTGGTGTTCGTCAAGCCACTGGACAATGGCGGCGCGTTCGTACGTATATCCGTCTGTGCCGATGACAGGATCCGACATGAGTTGGTGTGTTATAGAGCATTTATGAGCCAGTAATGACGACATTTTTTTTTATTTATAATTACCGTCACGAAATTATTATAACTTAATCTTTACTTATTCTGCGCAACTTCTCGTTCTGTGAGTTCCTGTAAATAGGAACCGAATGGATATTGACTGAGAACTTCCGTCTTAATTTTTGGACCCGCGGGTTGTATTATTTGTTGTAAAATCAGGAATATTCCATCGAGTTTCTGTTCTATATAATCCATTCTATCTTTAACGTTGCTCTCTCTGTGTAATTCCTTGGCCCTTTGTATTGATTCAAAATGCATTGCCACTCTATTCCTACGTTCCCGTTTCGAAATTTCTTTAATGTCTGCCATTATTGTCTTGTTTAAAACTACCTATGTTTTGTTTATAACATATGTGTAAAAAGTTACGGAACCGCTGTATATAAATATCGGGCAACTCGAGTGATTATGCAAAAAGAACACTCTGATACATTGCGTCGAAAGGCGCTTGAAAATGCAACCTTCAATCAATATGTCAAACAGGTGACGCCAAACAATAAATCCTTATGTGCTCAAAAAATTAAGCAGCTCAAAAATCAAATTCGGGTGCAAGGAGATCACCTTCAAAAACAAATCGTATCACTGCGGGCACAACTCAAACAATGTAATGAACATAATGCAATGTGGATAAAACAAAACGAAGATCTGCACGCGAAAATGCAAAAAATCCATAATAAACAATTGGCTTTAATACGCAAAAACGAAGTTTTGAAAGCCATGGCGCGTGAAAGAAGTCATTAGGGGGGGTTGGGTTGGTAATACGTGTGGGTTTAGACAAAAGATATTTTTTTTACATATACTTGTATTTAGGCCTTAATATTTAGAGTACAATGCAATATTTTAGAGATGTGGAATGGGAATCCACATTCCACGAGGAACAACACCACTCCGACGATGGAAATACCTACACAACCGCCTATTATGTCATTTCCGATTGGAAAATACCTTTTACATTTGCCGATTGGCTTAAAAACATCGGATTCGGGACGACTACTGGCCCTGAAAAAATATACGAACATTGTTCTAACAGACTGACACAGCCCTTTTGTAAAAAATTCGTGCTTGATGCCGCTACAAAATTAGAAGCGGACCCTGGATTTGTTCACGCCTTTGAAAAAATGGCTTCTTTTTACATTCTGCGCTTATTGGCGGGTATTCCACGCAAAGAAGCTTGGAAAACATGGCAAAAAATACCAAAAACTGACGCTCTTTTGAAAGATGAGGTTTTTTGCCTGTGCGTTGTCGCATTGCACCCTGTATTATACGGCAAACTACACCCAATTGCCAGAAACAATCGTCGAGTCTGTTTAGAAGCCATTGCATTGTGGGATTTGCCCAAATATTCTCTCTTGCAATTTTGTCATCCACATACGATGCTGTCTTTCGGTGGGAAAAAAATACATCAAAATACAATTGGTCTCGAAATTCAAGCTCATAAACCGGTAGAACAACATTATTGGGTTTTTGACGACTATTATATTATTACAAGAATTATTGGAAAGCCTGGCAAAAGGAGATGGTTTGAATTGCAATTTGCAGGACCCACCGCTATCCAAATGCTTGTCAAAGAAAGACAACAACACAACTCTTCCATAGAATCTTTAAAACCATTCTTGGAAAAAAATAAATATATAAACATTTAAAATATTACGAGTTTCATTTTTTAGGATCACGAGTATAAAGGGTTGAGAAATAATGGGTAATGTTATTGTTTTATTTATTGAACGTCTATTCTGTATATTTTTGTTCGCAGCTTTTACAAATGTCACCGTTAATCTCTTCAGACTCACACAATAGGATCGACTTGATTGGGGTTGTTTATGGCAGTGTTATTGCGGTTGGTATATCGCTGTCGGTGTATCAGCTCACTAAAATTCCAGACCAGCACATTGGTTCCTATAAACAGGCGATATATATAGGTATTAGCCACTTATCGGCCATTATATTTGCATTGATGGGCGAAATACCATTTTTACATGGATTTGCTCTGACTCCGGGATGTTGGGAGAGACTTCCCTTTAGGGGTAAAATTGTTATTTTTTGCGCGGCAGTTGCGATAACGATGCTGGTTGTATACCAATTGGCCCGATCTCTCAAGCAAAAAAAAATATGCCGTGAAGTTTTGCCTGTTGTGTTGATTTCTACGTCTTGGTTTATAGTATGGTTATGTGTGATTACACAGGACACTGTTTATTATACTCACGTCCACCATGCTTTGTTTGGAAGTTTCTTCGCGTGTCTGTTTTGGGACTTCACTTCGATGGTTGATATTGTCGCCAATGCTATTTTTATGGGAATAGTCATAGAAGGCATTGATTTCTTTGGTATTTCGGAACTTCATTTGTTTATCATACATAATAATTTTCCGGTACATATGTTTGGCATCGTCGTTGTTTGGTGTGTTGTTGTTGTTTTCCAATGTGTGGTTGTCAAATATACCCGCCCCTTGAAACCCCTGTCAAAATCTGCGCTTGAAATGCCATTTATAGGAAACGAACTTTGAAAAAATAAACTATAATATAAACATTTGATTTTAAATAGATGAACACTTATTGTTTTCAGACAGAATACCAGCCTTTTTTTTCCAACAGGTTAAATATATTGTACACACAATGTCAGGAGGATTGGATCCTTGTCTGTATCTGTATATTTTACTCTGGTCTGACCATTTTAAAATATTGGCTGCATGTCAAAAATAGCCAACTCCACAGAGAAGCATTGTCTGTCAACCCTCGCCAACGCAAAATTTGTGTATTAATCGGAATGTCGGCGGCCCTTTCGTTCATTCACATTGTGAATGTGTTGTTTATTATGTCAAACAATACATGGATATTGTTGACGTCGTTCGTGTCGCATACGGTGGGGGTGGTCGTGAGTTATTCCTCACAACACAAAGATCATAAACACCCACTGGACGAATTGTACACTTCATTGACTACTATAAAGCCCGGCAGCGAAGAAGAGAAAAAGTGGGCCGCGATACGTTTGTGGTTAAAAGACGAGACCCTACCATTAAAAGAAATAAAGTATTAGGCGGAACACATTAAACAGTCTGTTTCGGCCGCCACGGTGAACTGCAATGCCTTTGCTTTTGGTTGAGAACGAAGATAGTACTGGCCAGTTTTCAATCCTTTTGTCCAAGTGTGGAAATGAACAGAGGTTAAAATAGCCCGTGTCGCTTCTTCAATGTGTAAATTCAACGATTGAGATTGGTCTATGTATATGGCGCGGTCAGCGGCCATGTCTATAATTGATCTTTGAGAGATTTCCCACACATTTCTGTATACTTTTTTAACGTCTTCTGGTATGCCGGGTATATTTTGTACGGACCCCCTCGCAGCTATCAAATGGGAGCTCATTTCGGCATTCCATAACCCCCTTTCCGACAATTCATCCTGTAGGTATTTGTTTATAACAATGTATTCGCCAGAAAGAACACGCCTTGTGTATAGATTGGACGTTCTTGGTTCGAAAGATTCTGTATTGCCCATGATGGACGCTGTGGATGCTGTGGGCATGGGGGCTGTTAATAGTGAATTGCGTGCGCCGTGCTGAACAAGTTTCTGACGTAAAGTTGACCACGGATAACGACTGTCTGAATGTTGAACGCCCCATAATTCTATTTGTGTCATTCCCTTTGACATGGGTGATCCTGTAAATGTGAGATACGGGCCATCTTGACGGGCCAATTGAATGGATTCGTCCAGTGCTGCATAATAGATGGTTTCAAATATATGTTTGTTTAATTCGCGCGCCCGGGGCGAGTCGTAGGGCATTTTCATTTTTTGAAAAACATCTGATAAACCTTGAACGCCAATTCCAATAGGCCTGTGTTTCATATTTGATGTTCTCGCCTGTTTAATTGGATACCAATTAACATCTATTGTTCGATTTAAATTTCGAGCTGCCAACCGTGTAATTTTTTCGAGCATTTCGAAATCAAACTGTTCTGTAGAGCAGCACTTGGCCAATGATATGGAGGCCAGTGTACAGACAGCCGCTTCGTCTGGTGATGTGTATTCGACAATTTCACAACACAGATTTGATCCCCGGATTGTACCCAAATGTTGTTGATTCGATTTTTTGTTACAGTGATCTTTGTACATCATATACGGAGTACCTGTTTCTATTTGTGAATCTAATATAGCAAACCACACTTCACGTGCCGACTGAAATGTTTTAGTGACCAAGCCGCGCTTTTCACATTCGGAATATAATGCTGTATAGTGATCTCCAACAGCGTCTTGTAGTGCCGGGCACTGGGTTGGACATATCACAGACCAAGGTTGATTGTCCTTAACACGCTGCATAAAAAGATCAGAGATCCAAAGTCCGTAAAACAAATCACGGGCCTTTTCAGAATCAATGCCGTGATTCTTTTTCAATTCCAAAAAATCAAGGATATCAGGGTGATGCGGCTCTAAAAATACAGCAAAAGATCCTTTACGCTTTCCGCCTCCTTGGTCAACATATCGCGCAGTGTCGTTGAAAACACGCAACATAGGAGAAATACCATTCGAAATGCCATTCGTGCCATTAATCAACGACCCAGAAGCGCGAATATTTGAAATACTGAGGCCAATGCCTCCTGCTCCTTTTGATATTTTTGCACATCTCTTCAATGTTTCAAATATACCTTCAATCGAGTCCTCAGTCATCGTCATAAGAAAACAAGACGCCAGCTGCTGATTTTTAAGGCCGGCATTCATCAGAGTAGGTGTTGCATGCGTATATAACAGTTGGGACGTAGCTTCGTAGGTTTCGCGTACAAGTTCCATATTGTCACCATGCAAAGCCACGGCCACGCGCAGCAGCATATACTGGGGACGCTCGACAATGACATTGCTTACTTTTAACAAATACGAACGTTGTAAAGTGCGAATACCCATAATGTCATATTGGAAATCTCTATCATTGTTCACCATATTGTTCAAAACTGTTTTGTTTCTCTGGCAACATTGCACAAAATCATCGGACAATGTTTCATTCAGGGACATCACACTCTCTACAAATGTTTTTGGAGTGTGACGGTGTAACATAGAAACAATGACACGGCCGCCGAGTACTCCGTATTCCCAATGACGAACTGTTAATGAAGCACATACTTCCGCCACGTGTTCTGCCAATGCCGCCGTTGACATACCACCACCAAATGTTAAGCGTTTCGTTATTTCGTCATCAGAAACATGGTTTATTTTGGGCCTCATTCGCTTCAATTCGTTTAAAAAACTAACCGTTTTGGTCGCGGTGTATTTTTGACGAGAACCATTTCGCTTTATAACATGTACCGGAAAAGATACTTGCATGTGGTGGATGAGTATTCATCCAAAGCCTTTATACTGGTCTTGATAGATCTGTTTTTTGATTTGGATTCGTATTTAAATCCATATCAAAGTCCAATTCAACGCGTAGAACTTCATCATCCCGGACGAAATGTCCAGATTTGCCCAATTCTAAATCTTCAAACTCTTCTAAACGAGTGTAAGGCTGCGCTTTAAAACACAGAGATAAGCGCTTACCCATAGTATATTTCATTCAACTGTCAATTTATAGTACACAGATTTTAAGTAATAATTTTTCTAACATATGTACATCTTTTGATGCATATGGAGTACATTTCATTATATTCCATATATAAAAAAAATGAAGTGTGTGTGGGGAAATACATCAGAGTGTTTGAAAGTTTTTAAAGCGATACAACAGACAAATTCTATGATAAACATCTCTTTTGACGAACATGGTGTCCACGTGATGAGTATGGACCAAAGTAAAACGTCTTTGGTCAAGTTACAGCTACGACCACAAACATTCCATCAGTATTCGTGTTCAACGCCGATAACATTGGGGTTATATACAGAAACAATAACCAATATTTTACAAAAGGCTAAAAAAGCCTCAGTACATTGGAAGGCACAAGATAACACTGTTCTTTCTATTATTTTTGTACACGACGATCAAAGAACGGAGTTTTCGGTGCGCGCCATTGACATTGAAGAAGATCAGCTCGATATTCCAGATCTAACAGACGATGTTGCCATTTCAGTACATCATGCCGTATTGCGAGATTTGATGGACAAACTTTTAATGGCCAAGTCCGACATTCGCTTTAAAATTTCAGAGACTGAATTCTGCAGTTCCGCAAGCTCAACAGAAGTTGGGACAATTACACATACGGAACCTATAAACGGTGAAAGAGTCGAGTCTGTCGGATTTGTGAACCCGGTCGATATTACATTGTCTCATAATGCCACAAAATCAATGTTTGTATTTTCTTCTTGTGGGGGTGACAAATGTTTTATGGGGTTTTCAAATGCAATGCCATCGAGACTCAAAGTGGCGTTGGGACCGGATTCATTTCTTTGTCTATATGTAGCGCCTAAAATTGTAGATTGATTAGATTGTATTTAGCAAATTTAAAAAAAAAGTGAAAAGCTGTACTAATTTGTTGATTCGTTATGTTAATAAATCCAAAAAAAGCTACATTCCGGTACGCGTTTCATGGCATTTATCATTGAATCCATGTCTATGTTTAGGGTAACCCTAACCATAGTAAAAATCCTTTCAGTTTAATATATTTCGCCTATTTAATTTCAAAAGTAGTTTATATATATGTTTGATATTAAATTTATTCCGTTAATTGGTGTATGTATGTACTTAATTATAATTTTCTATATGAATACGCACAAACAAAAGTCTGGACATTTACCATATAATGGTTTGTTATCTCGTAACTCGGTTGGACAAAGAACAATGGGAACAAAATCGTGTTCCGAACAGATGAATATATCTTTTTATATTACAAAACATGACCAGAATAAGAATTATCGTGCAGATACGCATCTGACTCGTCTATTAAAAAAACATGAACGCAGAACTTTTAACAAATCAAATGCGGATTTTATCATTGTCAGTATTTCGTTTGATATGAGAAAAAATAAAACCGAACTTGAAAATCAATTGCGCCAACTTTTTGTAAGTTCAGAATTTAAAAAAAGAAACGGCTCCAATTTTTTATATTTCGGTTATTATTTTGGGTCGGGCAACGATTTGCCCGAAAATAAACGTTTGCGCTCGATAATTTCGAAGGGAATGCAAACAAGTCATTATTTACCTGATTATACGTTGGGTGCGTCACCAATCGTTATACCTTACGAAACTACGTTTAAAAAAAACATTATCACTCCGAATTATACATCATGGAGGAGTAGAAATATACACGTTTTTTACATGACAAGAAAAACAGCGTCTTGGCACTGTCAAAAAATCGACACAATACATGGCAAATGCTCAAAAGGTAAACACAGTTTTCGACACACGCCTTTGAATGTATCATCGTATAAAAATTCGTCTATCGGCCATCATTTGCAATATGATGTATGGAAACGCAACTGGTCCAATAGTCGATTTTGTCTAAGCTTACGTGGCGATGACCCAACAAGCCATGCTTTTATAAGAGCGGTGTCGCAGGGTTGTATCCCAGTTATCACACATACATATATATGGGGTGGTTCGCCTTTTCAAAATATTCAGTTTGAACAATACAGAATAAAACTTGAAGACATAAGCGTTGTTATACCGGAAAGCATTATGTACACATACAGTGACAACATTTATAATTACTTAATGAGTATACCAAAGCATATTATAGAAAAAAAACTGGACACTATGCGACGTTATCAACCTTTCCTGTTATATACCATGGAAAAATCAAAGGTAGCTGACCTATTATTAGAATCTATGTGTGAATACAGTAAGTTCCACGGTACATCGTGAAAGTTGGTACGAAAATAAGAATATAAATCTTTGCTTAAAGTTATATTCCAAAAAAAGTGTTGTGCTATCTTTCAAGACTCTATTTCCAACTCTGTATATATCTTTCGATACTATATCGGTTCAGTCCGTTGTGTGAATTTGTATTTCAATCGAGTTAGGATTGCGTTTCCAACTAAATTCTTTAATACGGTTCGGCAAACACGATTCAACAACGGGCGCTGTTCGTAATTTGCTTTTTGGTATGTGTTTTTCTTCAACGGGTGTTTCAGGTTTTGAGTGAATAAAAAAAACAGTCATCACAAAAATAACCATTAGTGTGTAGAAAATCATATTTTCTCTATTTTTTGAACCCCTATTTTTTATCATAAAATTGGATTTTATAGAAAATCCAATTTAATTTCATAGTAGAGTGAAATTAAATATAAATATAATCCAATATATTTGTATAATGGATTATGATAATAGTAAAACAAGACGGAAAAAATGTAAACTTTGTCGTACAGATATGTTTATAATTTGTTGTGTCTTTATTTGTGGTATGTGTTTTATTTTACTACGTGTAATAGATCTTCCTAATGGCAATCCATCCAACACAGAACGTATTCCTATTGACAATCAATCCAACACAGAACGTATTCCTGATACACACCAACATCTGAGAAAGTCATTAAATCACACTGATTATAAAATAGACATTGGTATCGTGGCCGCATGTGTTCCAGATCGTCTTTCTCGGTTTTTTAACGAATTTAAGATCAGTCCAAAATGGAAGAATAAATTGAGATTAATTATCGTCAGATATACATGTGATAACATTGTAAAATATCCCAGTGACGTCTCAGGTGTGACATTGGATGTATACAGAACAACACAAACCTTCAGTCGGTCTTCAAACATAAATGAAATCGCAAAACACGTGAACTCAAACAGTATTTTAGTTATTATTGATGTGGACATGGTTGTGAAAGACTCATTCTTAGAAAACGTTGAAAAATACGTCGTCCCCAATCAGGTCTATTTTCCCATTGTTTGGTCTAAATATTCCCCTAAATCGATTGACATCATTTCAGAAACATTACAAAGTAAAATATGGCCATTTACATCGTACGAAGGAATATGGAGAAAATGGGGTTACGGAATGTTTGCCATGCATTACGATAATTTGGAACGTTTTAAAATGGACGAAAAATTCACAGGTTGGGGAGGTGAGGATAACGATCTACATAGACGCGTGGAAAAAGCATCTGACATCACCATCATACGAAAAAATGAAAGGGGACTCGTCCACGAATGGCATCCTAAAGTATGTAAGGATGAAGTGACAGATTTACAACAACAAAGAGCTTGTTTAGGTTCAAAAGCAACTTACAACGCCGCGCCAATGGGTTGGATGCTAATGCATGATAAACGTGTAGAGCATGACAAAATTGTAATTATCGTTCCTGTTTGCCTTAAATACTCCCATAGGATGGAAAACATCTTATCCACATGGGGGAATTCGCTGCCCGGACACATAAAGTTAATTTTCTTTGCTTCCAAAACAATATCATCTCAAATGAAAAACCGATATCCCAATCAGAATTTTATTTTTGGCGATGTAGAAGACAATGAATATCCCCCAGTAGAAAGAAATGCAAAAATGCTACGGATGGTTTTCCAACAGGAAACATTCGGTTGGTTAATGAAAGCTGATGATGATACATACGTCAATATAGAAAATTTGCAGACATTGGCCTATTCTTTTCGAAGCTCCACAAATGCATTTTTGGGCGCGCGTGGCTACGGAAGACCGAAAGATCAACCTTTCCTTACATTAAAGAAACCCTACTGTATGGGCGGTCCGGGTTATTTGATCAGAAGACAAACATTGTCCAAAATTGTTCCAAAATTGGACATTTGTATAAAAGATACGACTGTAAATGCAAATGCTACCAAATATTTATGGCATTCGGACGTTATAATATCAAAATGCATTGAAAAATATACACAACTTGGTTGTTGGGAATCAGACGCAAATTCGTTGATTTCTTACAACGCGGACATCTTTAAACAACATTACAAAGACGCAATTCCAAAATACTTTACAGTCGCTTATCATCCATTAAAAACAGAAAGTGAAATGGTAGAATATCATAAAAATAGTCGTTAAAATAATTATGAGTTAAATGTCCTGAGATTTTACCAACATTCCTAAATATTTAGGCCAAATGTGTCCGAGATTTTACCAACATTCCTAAATATTTAGGCCGCAGGATCCGAGATTTTACCAACATTCCTAAATATTTAGGCCGCAGGATCCGAGATTTTACCAACATTCCTTAATATTTAGGCCGCATGATCCGAGATTTTCCAAACTTCCTTAATATTTAGGCCAAATGTGTTTTGAGATTTTACCAACATTCCTAAATATTTAGGCCAAATGTGTTTTGAGATTTTACCAACATTCCTTAATATTTAGGGCAAATGTGTCATGAGATTTTCCAAACTTCCTTAATATTTAGGCCAAATGTGTCATGAGATTTTCCAAACTTCCTTAATATTTAGGCCAAATGTGTCATGAGATTTTACCAACATTCCTAAATATTTAGGCCAAATGTGTCATGAGATTTTCCAAACTTCCTTAATATTTAGGCCAAATGTGTCCTGAGATTTTACCAACATTCCTAAATATTTAGGGCAACCCGAGATTTTCCAAAATTTCCTTAATATTTAGGCCGCAGGATCTGAGATTTTGTCTGTAGATCATGAAATTACACAACATCGATTGTGTTGCCGTGCGACTTTATAAAACATTTTAGATTGAGCTGATAATCGTTCCGATTTTTGAACAAGTTCGTCAATGTTTTGTCCACGTTCCAACACAAGTGTAATGTTTTCGTGCATAATAACAAGTGTTTCGTCCAGCTGACTTTGGACTCGTGCCAATTTATCTATACAACGAGGATCTTGATATTGGTCCAGTATTGTTTGCAGGTGTTGTTGCGATTCGTCTACAAACATGTCTGGCAAGATATTGAAACAAACCCGTGTTGGATATTCGTGGTCCGTAACAATGATACACCCCTGGTGTTTAATGCGCTGACAGCAGAAAATATAAGACTCGTGTTCAAAAATTTTTCGTTCTGGTCTTTGCATGTTGCTTATTATATACAAAACATAGGCGTCCATCAGTTCTTTGACCGTGGATCGGTTTAAAATCGACACAAAGGACAAATTATTTTTCGTAATAAATTCTCGACTTTGACAATCGACAACATAAACGGCTATAATTTTCATGTGGTATACATGTGTGAAATGCTTATAGTCTAAATCGTTAGTCACCCTAAATATATCTGTCTAATTTTTTTACAATATAATTACCAACTATGTGATTCGTGGATTAAAAGATAGTAGTATAAAAAAGGGTTTATTTTGTCAAATATGTCAAACTGGCAATGGTTATTTGGTGGTACTTGGGTGGATTGCGAGCTTAAAAATCAGGTCCAAATGTCGGCATCCTATGATGTACCTACAATGGAGCCGTTGTATTTGACGAATGCATTGGGCGAATTGTGGGGCACGTTGGATTCTATGAAGTTCCGTCTGCACGATGACGACATGTGTATAAATACTGTGGTACGCCGTGGTCCTGTTGAGGGCGAGATGCCATTGTTTGCCATTGTGGAAGATGGTGGTGATTTTATTATTCCGTACGAGATGGGTTTGCAATTGTTTGGCGAGGAATCCCCTGTAGCCGGACCTGTTGAAGTTTCCGTCGGGGCCGAACTTTTTAAAGCAGAGAACGGAAACATTTATAAATGTATAGATGGTAAATTTGAGGAGAGGAGTTGGCGTCGAACAAATATTTCAAAGGCACAGTTTAAAGATATGTCAAAAACGAGATTTGTCTGGCAATTTAAGGGTCCGTTTCGTTGGGAAAAAATGCAACGGGCCATCGAATTGACCGGTGCGTCTTGTGCATCAAAAAAAGAGAGTTTGGATCAAATGTTAGCCACGTTTGATCCGGAAGAAGATTTAACCGAGTATGGCCCCTATCAATTTCAAGATTATTTGTCAGTACATGGGTTGGATATGTTGGCTTTTGAAGTGATGGACCATTACAATACGATTAAGTCGTGCGAATGGAAAGATTTCGACCCTCATACAAATGCCCAGATTGAAAATGCCCGTTCGAAAGAGCGCCCCGGCGCGGGGATTCTGGTGAATGACCATAAATATATGCTCATTTTTGATGGATCTGCTGGTTCTTCGGGCGCCGATTCTGTAGTTATAAGACCGACACGTTATCAAAAAATGCTCGAATCTATTGAGGAGCAGTTTTACGAATCGGAAAGCAGGTCGCATCGCCAAACAATTAGTAGTTTGTTGAAACTGTTGTCCCAAATCGGGATTTCACCGCGATTGTTTTTATTTAACGCAGCGAGCCACGGAGACGATGTCATCGAAAGGTTTGTCCCCGAAGAGTACCGTGAACGCGTTCGCGGTTTGATCATGCAGTTGAGATCTTCAACGGGCTCTCTTGGCACCCGTTTACAATATTTTTTGCCCGCATTGATGACTAAATTTAACGAATGTGAAATACGCATGGGTCTGTCTGAGAAATTGTCTCCAAAGCCGTTGGACAAAAGTGTGTGCGAGACACTTGCAAATGGTCTCCGTCGCCCTCGTCGATGGTCCTGTTCCACATTTAAAGACATGGTCTCGTTTTTGGGTGAAAAACAAAGTTGGTTACTACCCGGTTCTGGAAATTGTGTCCTTTGTGGCGAGACAAAACAGCGTACGTTGGTTCATTGTGGTACTGCTGGCGCTTGTATGAAATGTTGGGTGGATACTTTGAATAAGAGCCGTATGAGCTGTCCTTTCTGCCGTAATTCAGTGGAAGAAGGTCAGCTCAAACTGGCGCAGTCATCTCCAAAAAAAGAGTTGCTCGTTGCTCCTAAAAAAAGCAGGAAAAGAAAAAGGAAGCGCGACATTACACCGGAAGAATTCTTGCTGGAAATCCAGAAAGATGGTAAATATTCTGAAATTACACCATTGTCATCTTTTTCGATGCGTAAATGGTATACAATTCTTGTCCGAAGAAAGTTATTGAAAATGAGTCAATTGCCAAAAAACAGTCAAAAATGTTGTACTCTGTATAAAGCGATGAAAGAATTTAAAATTATATAAAATCAATACCATTTTTTTAACTCATAATTATTTGTGTCATAGGCTACCATTTCAATCCCTCGTGGTGGATTCCCATCTAATTGTTCGATGTTTTCTCGTTTTTCATCGTTGTCCAATGTGTATCTTTCGCGTGTCGCCGTATTATAAAATTTAATATGACCCTCTATGTCCATATATTTGACCACCGCTGCCTTTTTTGGAATCACAATAGGTTTACATTCACATCTGCGTAATAACCCATTATCAAACCCATTGCGTAGGGCGAATGGGAATTCTTTATTCATAAATGGGAGAATGGCAGAAAGATCCGCGATGGGTTGTGCGTCTTGATGCGTGAATGGTTGGTCAGAAGTGTTGTGATCACACTTCTGACATCCTTTTATGCTTGGCAACGGTGCGTATGGCGCCCAATGATCGGTCGACGAGTACATGCGTGTAATAGGCCAATTATTAGACCATCTGGGTGGAAACTGATGTTGTCCGCAGCATGACCACCGTCCATCTTCTTGTACATATCCCGGATGTTGGCGACACTCGAGGGACCCCATAGACATTAACAAACTGAACGGCTCGCCACATGTCAGACAAATCCACGTTTTGGTCGCTTTGTCAAAGGCTGATTTGACTTCTTTTTTTTCAGCGTACAAAGTGACTGTTGGAAGCCGATGTCCGGGTCGGGCCATATTTTAAAAATATGTTGGTTATATATAGTGAAAAATATAGTCTATATCATCATATTTAAGTCGGTATAAAATAAATGTTTACAAACAATGAAAACATTCAAGTGGGAAGAAGACACCGTGACATTATCAGACAACCCGAGTGGTATACCGTCCGTAACAATAGAGGATTGTCAGCTTTATTCATACGAAACAAAAATGGAAATTTATAAACCGGGGTATGTTGTTGAGGCTCGCGGGGAAACGTTGCAAGTCCAAAAATTGAATGGAAACAAAATTTCTTCTGTGAATATCAAAGAAAAATTACATGATTTTATTTTTGACAGACAGCAGTGCTATGCGATTGACGAAACATCACATATATATGTTTGGGATTTTTGCTCCAGTAAACCCAATAAAATAAATTTAAAACGAAAACCATTCGGATGGACCATCATACCACGCGCGCAAATAATTATACACTGGGACCCAATGCAACTGTATTCTGTAGGACCGCCGAATTACGACGAACCAATTGTTCTAAACGGTCATGTAAAACGCGTTACAACGGCCGCGGCGACAGAATCTGTATTAGTCACCGGCGATTATGGCGGGGCGGTCTGTATATGGTATGTTTCTTCTTGGACATGTCATCACAACATCCAGACTGAAAATGAACCTTGTAGACAAATACTTGTCAATGATGTTCGAATATTTGTGAGAACCGATAATTTTATTCATACGTACGATACTACGTCCGGATTGTCCGTAAAAAAGATCAAAATATCGGCCAAAGACATGTGTCTCACCAAATATGGCCTCGTGATAACAACGGGTGAGTACATCGTCGCTTACGTACATGGCGAGGCCACTATAAAAGTGGCGTATAACTGTGATTCTATTGTTTCGAGCGTTTCTGAACGATTTATCGTGTCAAGTTCTGGAAAAGCTTTGGAACTGCGTCTTGGTTCGGAGCACGAAATGTGGGCAAACGAATGTTTAACTTGGATTCAAACCCCGTCATTTCCCTTTGAACACCGTTGGCCTACAAAACGCTACATGGACATTTTGTCAAAATCCGCGGCCGAATGGGTGCCAAAAATCACGGATTGGAAAAACGTACCGCCGTCCTGGATTCGTAACGATTCTTTATGCGACTCTATTTGGGATAACATATTAGAGTGTAACCAAAGAGTAGACTGGTCTTATCTCCCTGGCTATGTTCAAAATAGATGGTATCAAAAATGTAAACAAAAAATTATTGCCATGATCACAGATTTTGATTATAATCAGCATATCGTCGACCTGATTACGCAAATATATAAAAAAACACAGATAAAAAACCCCACGATACGCGAATACTGCTGGTACCATCACGGTCGTATAAGTATCATACCCGTTTTGTTGAAAATAACAGAAGAAGACCACAGATGTTCATTTATGGACATTATCTCTAAAGAACCCATTACGGCCGACTCTATATTGTGTTTTTCTCCACAATTTGTCAGACGCTGTCTTAACAATTCTTTTTTGATCTACTTTATTAAATGTTTAATGGCCTACCATCGAGAGTATCCGCATAGCCCTACAGAAAGAATGAAGAACATTTTCACCGATATTTGTGCACACATTTATGAATGTCTCACGACAGACAACGCCGACATACCTCTAATTGACAGTGGCTCGTGGAAAATAATAGAAAGGATAAGCCCGCACCACAAAGGGTGTTATATACGATCTTCGCACATGAATGGTTTTATCACATCTGTTGTTTGTACTCCACAATCAAAGAAAATATTTTGGCAACCGCTACATAGAAGTAGAGAATTGATCATTGACAATGAAACTCGTATATCTGTCTGGATTTTTGACGACGACGACGCCCCAAACACTCTCATCGAATGCGCATTAACGATGATTAGACAAGATATCTGGTCATTGTCGCGGGTTATTCACCCCTACAGTTGGTTTTGTTCTGAAAACGGAGCATTCATGTCCGAATCGTGTTCTGTAATGATTTTCAAAGAAGCGATGCGTATAACACGGGCGAGTTGGAAAGATGGCGTTGCGTCTTTTCAAACAGATACAAATTTGACCGTGAAAGATTCGGACCTCATGCAAATTGAATGGGTGGTGCCGTTGTGGAGCTATTGCGACGAAAATATTTATCACATTGCCCCACTCAAACTAAAAATTTGTCATTCTTTATCGACAGCAACTCGAACCAATATTGTGGGCACAGCCTTTGCGAAAGAACTATTTAGCGCGATTACACACAAAACGTGCTCGGTCGAATCGGAATGGAACACCATGCATACACCCACCGCATTGGATTCAAAGTCGGGCAGTGTCGTCGTTGGATTTAGAGACGGGTCCATCACTGAATACTCAAACATGTCCGAGATAAAATATCCCGTACGGACATACGAAACACACCCGAATGCCATACTCGACATACGCATTGTTGATAGGGGGTTTATTTCAATATGCGAAGACATACTGTGCCACTTTTGTTTAATATCTGGCACTAAATTAATGTCCATACAAACAAACATGAATATTATAAGACTCATACACCTTCAAAAAAATATAATCGGTGTCCTCGAAGCCGAAAACTCCAAAGGAATAATCACCCTCTGGGATTTTGATTCCGAAACACGGCTCAAACGCCTACATGTATCCATAGACACGGAACACGTCCTGATCTCCAATAGTATTATCGTGTCCAATAACCGCGTCTATTATTTGACGATGGACGGCATAGAACACGTTTTTACATTAAACGTAGCTGGTTCCATAACTTGTATCGTGGACATTGGCCAGGGTATCTGCGGAGGGACATCCGAAGGCACTTTTTTCAAATTAAATATCCCTGAACAAATATTTGAACAATGGGAATCCGAAGATAAATTTTCCATCACGTCCATGGCAAGATTATCCACATCGAGTCAAATTGTATCCGGAACCTCTGCCGGCCAATTGGCAATGTGGGACCATAAAAAATCGGGGCTATTCGTATCTACACACATCACAAACTCACCCATCACACACATCTTTACAGAAGGATTGTTCGCCATGGTGTTGTCACATAAAAAAATCACCCTCACAACCGTTGTACAAGATCGGTGTATTCTGGCTGTACACGTTTTAAATTCCATCATATTCTGGTCACATGCCTGGAAAACAAGACTTTTACGCGAATGCGACACACTTTTAAAGCCGACAATTGCCATGTGTTTGCAATACAAAACTGCTGTCACTGCCGTCTTCGAACTGTTGGAAGAATGCACGCTCGAATATCAAGATAGAGCACCGTGGTGTAAACCAGATATCATACAAATCATCGCCGAAACCATTGCAACGGGCCAATCGCCCCATGCCATCGCATTACTCACCAGAATCGCCAGCTATATAGGACCCAAATTCAATTGTGTCATTTGCAACGACGAAGATTGTGAAGATTCCATCAGTATGCTTAAAACATGCAAACATCGGTTTCATACCGGATGCATAGCGGAATTAGTACGAAAAGTTCCAGAATACCACGAAGAAATGCAATACCATTTTGCACTCACCGTTTCCCTGAAATGTCCAACATGCAGAACGCCCTTTGAATCGGAAGACATACAATTAGACACCGAACTTAATAAATATTACAACTGTACATTATAAACAAAATAAAATATTTTTTATGCATATACTTTTATCGAATTGACTATTTTAGAGTATGTAACATGACATTCGCTCGCATTCCAACGCACCTTATTGTCAATATAATTCTTGCCTATACAGAACTCGAACAATGGAAAACCGCAAGAACTCTAAATTCAACATCTAAAGAAATTGTTTCGAATCAAAAATACGATGACGGGTGTTGGGGCAGACGCACCATGATTATACAAAACCGTTGTCACATTTGTGAAAAAAAAAATGAAAATCTTAAGTGGCTTCGGTATCCGGTGGATGATGTGATCAGACAACGATGGATCGGTCATTGTAATACATGGCATTGCGCCATTTCTGCCATCAAATCGATGCTTTCGGATTATGCCACAGATAATATATTTATCTTGCGCACGCCGTGGCTTCCATCAAATAAAGTGACTATTCCACGGTCAGACGGTTCGACGTCTTCGGGTACTGCTAAAACGAATTGTGTGCGCCATATGAATCAAAACACATATGTTCATGTCGATTGGATTCAAAACGATGAAAGATTCAGCAAATTGGTTCCGCTCGAACATTACACAGATGCACAGCCTAAATATTTAGCGATTTAGCCAACGGCGGTGCTTTCTCATCATTATGGCCATTTTGCCTTTGGTGGGCCGTTTGCCTTTGGTGGGCCGTTTACGTTGTTTAGTTTTGCGTTTTGGACCAAAAACAGTGGTCCAAGTGCCGTCAGGTTGCTTTTTCATGTCGAAAACAAGGTCTTTTTTGTAATATACGGTGATTCTTTTCATTTCTACGGGAGGTCGTTTCATAACTTGGCTAAATATTTAGCCAGATAAATCATTTTTTTATTTACCAGTGCCACTATTTGACGGCAACAATATTCAGATCATGATCGCTTATTATTTATTTGTACTGTATTGCATATACACTATTATGTACACCGTCCTAAAATCGTGTGGATATATACCACTAAAATACGGAAGATAATTCTATCCCCAGACTCTATTTAATAGCAAATGCACTTTTAATACATCGTAATGAAAAAAAGACATGTCCTTTTAATGGCCATTATTATATTTTTTTGGATATGGTCCCTGCCACTATTGATACTCGCCGTCGTATTTTCCATACCTTCTGCACTCTTTCTATTACCACTGTCCATTACACTCTCGTGCACATTACAATACTGGCATCACGGAACAATAATGCCAACGTCGTGGCTGAGACGCCAAATGAACAACATACCGTGGAACCAGTGGTTCCCATGCAAACAAATACAAATTACATCAACGTCAATTGTCGCAGTACACCCACACGGCCTTCTTTGTTGCGGAGCTTTAGCAGGAATACACTTTACTCCGGGATCAAAAACAGTTTTTTGCGTTGCACCAGTCCTGTTCTATGTGCCCCTTGTCGGGTGGGTCCTCAGGCTAATAGGATGTATCCCAGCAGATTACGATATCATGCTAAACACACTTGAACGCGACCATTCCGTGATTGTTGTGCCCGGTGGCGTACCCGAAATTGCACTCGCTGAAACAGGCGATGATCGAAGGCGATTCGAAAGGCATGGGTTTTTAAAACTGGCTCAAAAAGCACAAGTACGCGTTCTTAGTGTATTTGTACACAATGAATGCAAACTATTCGACATGGTTAAAATGCCATTTCTGCGCCAACGCGTCGCACTGTCCTACTATCTTAACGTCCCCGTTGTTTTTCCAGTGTTTTGTGGGTATTATGGAACGTGGCTCCCCAAGCGAATACCTTTAAATCTCGTTCATTGGGAGGCGCCGTTGGAAAAACAGCGGTATAAAATTAAACTACATCAAATGACAAAACAACATGATAATTAAAATCCACAATGTTACAATATAGATTTATATTACATATGCAGTATAAAGAACAATAACATGCTTTTTAGGTCAATATTTATGATGAGTATGGTTGGAGCTCTGTTGCGGGGGAGGAAAAAAAAACATATGCCATTTCAAATTAATCATAACAATACACTTGGATGGTTGAGAACAAACAAACTGATACAGGCAAAAATACCATTTCAAACACACGTCGAACAAATACTACAAAACAATAACCAGAAGCTGTATGAGAATATACGCAAAATAGAGTATCGTGTAGAAAACCAACTACAATCATTACGTACAAAATCAGGGCGAGATTCTACGTGGGAATTGATGTTTATATTGGCTGTGGCTTGGGCTGCCATTGCAAGCTGCATTACATTGTGTTTATGTGTACAAATTATACTCAATGCTAAAAATAAAAAAAATAAATAATTGTATTTTTTATGATTACAACACGTTTTACACTTTCGTTGACACAGGGTGGAGTGTTTTGAGGTTGCGACGCTTTTGAGCGCGAGATTTGGCAGTCGCGTTGCGAATGGCACGTATTCCACGGCGGAGGTGATGGTTTTCCCGTTTAAGCTTGTAAAATGGAAGTTGAAAATTTTTCAAACTTTTGCGGAGAATATTGTTTTCCTCTAAAATTACACTGTAACGACGATTGCACTTGGTACCAAGGTCTACCATCTTCTTTCGTGTGGAAATGGCCTCGCGGGTCTTCTGGGACAGTTCTTTTCGCACCTTAAAGAGTTCTCTGGTCTGAGCGCGAAAGGCGCGCGATGAAGTGGCATATTTGACCATGAGTTTAATATATGTGTTGCCTTTCTAAATATTTAGAAAGGCCATTTCCTAAAATTTAAGAGATCCTCGACAATCTCGGGTCCTAAATATTTAGAAAGACCATTTCCTAAAATTTAAGAGATCCTCGACAATCTCGGGTCCTAAATATTTAGAAAGACCATTTATGGCCAAATACAGAGTGACTAAATCATTGAATATAAGTATATATTATATTTTTTACCATATATATACTTGTTTAATGGTTAGGTTTATATAAATATGTATAAAAACGGATTGAAAAAATACTGGATGCGTGTATATAACAACGAAAAACGTGCCCAGTCCGATTTTAAGGACGTTTTTGACAAAGTTCAGAGAGGCGTCGAAGAAATGCGATCAAAAAGTGCAAGGAAGTCGCCCTTTGAACCATATTTGTCTATGGCGTCTGTGTCTTTGGATATGAAATGTGCTATTATTCGTATGGTTTATTCGGCAAATTCGACAAAATTTGAGCAAATAATCAAGCGAGATTTGAAATTAAATGACGCTATTAATAATTCGTCTGGAGATGCCGAGAAGAATGGTATTCGTTATGAAATTAAATGTTCTGTGCACGGAGCAACGACTTTTAACTGGAATCAAATTCGTCCGTTTCACACTATCGATTTTTATATATTGGTTGGTTACGACTTGAATTATACGGATCAAAAAAATATTGGACGTAGTTATATTTTCAAAGTACCAGCCGCCGACATGTATAACTTGGTTGTGGAGTATGGTGGCTATTGTCATGGGACAGTTGATGCGCAGGGCGTAATTACCCAAGATCACATCAAAAATAAAGGGCGCGATTTTTCATACAAGCTTGCAGTGAGACCTATACGTCCAGATGGTAAACAACACACCCTAACAAAGGGTCGGCGGCTTTGGGAAACACTTAAACAATATTCAGTAGAATACAACAGTGAAAAATTCTAAAATAGTTGTTTATACAGATGTATAACTTCCTGCTGGCCTATACTGTCCTGCCGTACGGTATCTTTGGACATTGAGTAATCTAAACGGCGAAATCTCGATTTTAATAACTCGATATTAATGTTGGACTTGATCCAATGCCAACTTTTTGGTCGGAGACTTTCGAGATCAGAATCTTGTAATTCGCCACAATTGGACCCGTACGCTTTCATCACAAAATCGGCATTTTTAGGTGGGGTGGGTTGTCCTCTAATGTCTTTGGGTCCGTGTTTGACAAAACAAAAATGACCGTGTGTTTTGTCATAGATGACCTTTTCTCTGGGCACCTCTATTCTCTTCCATATTTGAAAACAGCACTTTGCCGACATTTTGGGTGAAAAACAACACGGGGTTAATGGCAAATCTTCGTTGAATACGAGGGAAAAATTCAAATCGAGTTTATTTTGTAGACTTGCACGCTTGAACGTTCTTGGTATTATAAATGCAATGCAATCTGAAAATCCGGCACTTTTGTTGAAAAATTTGACCGCTATGGACGACCCAATGCCAAACGGCGGGTTTCCAATCACCAAATATTTTTTTTGAGGGTCGGGCTTAAATTCAAAAAAATCCATTTGAACAATTCCTTCTGATTTTGGTTCTATATCCAATCCCAGTTTTTTATTCTCGGGCAAAAGAATGAAAAAAGACCCTGTTCCAGCGCTTGGTTCCAATACACAATCATAATCGTCCACGGAAATGACACTTTCAAGATGTTTATAACATTTTTTGGCAATATCGGTATTTGTATAAAATTGATCTAACGACATTATATTTTTCAGTTGTCTTTTCATTCAGCGATTAGAAAAAGTGTAACATATATTTATTTTATAAAGTATAAATACGATGTTAAATAAATATAAATATGATATTATTGATTTTAATGATATTATTAACAAATGTAACGGCAATAGGAATGACATACGATTGTGATAATTTTCCATACGGATGCCCTTTATGCGAGTCCAGTGATGCTTTAAACGCGTTAACCAGTGCAAATACTTATACTTGTGCGGGTGTTCGTGGATTCAACAGTCCAAGAGTGGACGAAAACAATGTTAGATATCAAAATTACAGCACGAACTGGGACACAATCATGCGCGATTTGCGTATTTTTGACAACTCGCCCTGTTTAACCATCGATAATACTCTCGCTAAAATAGATAAAGCAGGTTATTGTAAACCGACAGAATATAATGATAACATCCATTTTGGAAATAAAAAAGGATTGGTTTTGAATGAATTTACAGGATGGAATTCGACATCGTTTCCTTTACAAGGGTTACATAAAATTTGGGGGGCAGGACCAGCCTCTGCCCCTTATAACCGAGGTGTTAATAGAAAAAACATTTACATTTCACGTGATGCCGAAAATGTGAACTATGTCCTTGGGGGATCGGCGCATTCGGTGTCGAAACACGTACTTGTAACAGAGGCTCATGGAAACGCCTACAGAAGCACAACCCCTGACAATCCGAATGGAATTGTCGGGGGTATAATGAGAGAGGGTAATAAAGCAAACAAGTGCCCAAATTGGCAAGAATCTACAGAGGCGAATGACCAAAAACGTGTCGGTGCCATTGCAGTCACAAGAGAACAATTTGGACCTGGCGTATATAATGTCTTGGCATATGTCCCTAAAACAACGATTAATGCCACAAACGGCCGCGGTTATGTATTTGCTATATGGACGTTCCATTATGAAGAAATTTACGTTGGACATATAGCATCGCCAACCCAATACCGCAATGCATCGTTTCCTTGTTATAACACACCTGACGCTGTAGGAGGAGATAGAATATCATGTCCACGGAATGGAGACGTACTTAATAGTGAAATTGAAGCGGACCCAACCAATGTGGATGATTTATTTTCAGCGGTCAATCATGAAATTGATTTTGAATTCCCATGTAACAGTCCGACATTCGACTGGGAAAAAGATATGACTTGGAATTGTATGAATGTCAATACATGGTTGAACGATATTCAAAATTATGATAAGGATTCGGGGGCGTATTATCAACAGGTTTCTGTAACAAGAAACAAATCTTATATTTCGAGAGAGCCCGAACACTCGGTTGAAAAAGATTATCACTGGTATACAATTGATTGGCATGTCAATAATACCAATCCAACAGGCAATTACATTGCGTTTTACATAGACGATCCATTTGACCCGACTGGTACCGCGTCTGTCGATGGAATACAATTACCCGACGCGCCAACAAATGCACCGATTCACGTCACAAAAAAATTCATACCCACGCGTTTTGGAAGATTGAATATAGGGCCTTGGATGGCATGGTGGGGACATAATAAAACAAATACAGATGACGGAATGGGAGCTGATTTTGATACAGCAAAAGTTAGAACCGCGTTCATAAGTATTACGCCCAATGCAGGGTCAGGTTTTGACGGATTTCCTCAAACGTTTGATCAAAAGGACAAAACATGTGATTTTTTAGATTTGACGAATGTGTCATTTGTTTCCACTCAGATTTTCAACGGATGCACGGATGCTACTGCCTTCAACTACAATGTCACCGCCAATACGGACGACGGGTCGTGTGTGGCGGTTGTCAACGGCTGCACGGATGCTACTGCCTTCAACTACAATGCCAACGCCAATACGGACGATGGGTCGTGTGAGGCGGTTGTCAACGGCTGCACGGACACTACTGCTTTCAACTACGACTCTGCCGCCAATACGGACGACGGGTCGTGTGAGGCGGTTGTCAACGGCTGCACAGAGGCTGCTGCCTTCAACTACGACTTCGCTGCCAATACGGACGATGGGTCGTGTGAGGCGGTTGTCAACGGCTGCACGGATGCTACTGCTTTCAACTACGACTCTGCCGCCAATACTAACGACGGGTCGTGTGAGGCGGTTGTCACCGGCTGCACGGACACTACTGCTTTCAACTACGACTCTGCCGCCAATACGGACGATGGGTCGTGTGTGGCGGTTGAGGAGGTTGTCAACGGTTGCACAGATGCTACTGCCTTCAACTACGACTCTGCTGCCAATACTAACGATGGGTCGTGTGTGGCGGTTGTCAACGGCTGCACAGAGGCTGCTGCCTTCAACTACAATGCCAACGCCAATACGGACGATGGGTCGTGTGAGGCGGTTGTCAACGGCTGCACGGACACTACTGCTTTAAACTACGACTCCGCTGCCAATACGGACGATGGGTCGTGTGAGGCGGATGTCGCCGGCTGCACGGACACTACTGCCTTCAACTACAATGCCAACGCCAATACGGACGATGGGTCGTGTGAGGCGGTTGTCAACGGCTGCACGGACACTACTGCCTTCAACTACAATGCCACCGCCAATACTAACGATGGGTCGTGTGAGGCGGCAATCAACGGCTGCACGGACACTACTGCCTTCAACTACGACTCCGCTGCCAATACGGACGATGGGTCGTGTGAGGCGGTTGTCAACGGCTGCACGGACACTACTGCCTTCAACTACGACTCTGCCGCTAATACGGACGATGGGTCGTGTGTGGCGGTTTCTTTGGGTTGTACGGATGCTACTGCCTTCAGTGGCTACAATGCCACCGCGAATACGGACGATGGGTCGTGTGTGGCGGCAATCAACGGCTGCACGGATGCTACTGCCTTCAACTACAATGCCACCGCCAATACTAACGATGGGTCGTGTGTGGCGGTTTCTTTGGGTTGTACGGATGCTACTGCCTTCAACTACGACTCTGCCGCGAATACTAACGATGGGTCGTGTGTGGCGGCAATCAACGGTTGTACGGACACTACTGCCTTCAACTACAATGCCACCGCCAATACTAACGATGGGTCGTGTGTGGCGGTTTCTTTGGGCTGCATGGATGTCACTGCCTTCAACTACAATGCCACCGCGAATACGGACGATGGGTCGTGTGTGGCGGTTGTCAACGGTTGCACGGAGGCTGCTGCCTTCAACTACGACTCTGCCGCGAATACTAACGATGGGTCGTGTGTGGCGGTTTCTTTGGGCTGCACGGATGTCACTGCCTTCAACTACAATGCCACCGCGAATACGGACGATGGGTCGTGTGTGGCGGATGAACGCGGCTTTTTGTTAAGCGGATATGATCCTATTGGGTCGCGGTATAACATATTGAATTTCGGTGTTATATTAGCCATCATAGGAAGCATTGGTGTCCTATTGTTGTTCACATACATTATATGGGGACTCCATATCTGCACTACGAGTTCTAAGATCAGATTGGAAACTGCAACGAAATCTGAATTACAACCGCTCACAGCACGTCTTGATTTTTAATTTTATAACATATGTAAGGAAAATGATTAAACGAATATAAAAGGACAAAATAATAATAAATAAAATGTCTGTCTACCTCGAAATGGGATTTTCCGAGCAAGCAGCGAACGAAGCAATCGGACGTTTTGGAGATGATTTGCACGCCGGGTGTCATTGGTTAATGATGCGCGACGACATGGGTCGTATTCCAAAACGCCTTAAAATTTGCGGCAAATCACCCGAAAACACTTATTTGGGTTCTAAAATCCGCTATTTGGGCATCAACTGGACTGTGGATAAATTTGATAAAAAGCACGCGCTTGTGCGTATACGCCGCGAAGACGGACATCCGTCTCGATGGGAACATATTTCTGACGCCCGTATGGAGTGGACTTCTATGAAACACGAACGTGAGCAGCAGTCTGTACCCCATGCGATTTGGAAACGATCTATTGGTCAAGTTACTGCGTCTTTAACCAACATTGACAACGACGTGCAAATCTCGAGTTTGAATGTATTGCAGAACTATATTAAACATGGTCGTCCCAGTGGTAATGGTCGAGATTGGGAACTGTGGAGGGCAATTGTACAACTGACCAACGAATTCCCCCACACGCCCTCTCGCCCCAAGCCTCGTGGTGTTTTTAGTCAGCAGATTCACGATTTTCGAGTAGAATTGATGACTTATTTTTTGGCATTGTGTGATGTGTATGGCGTTTCACAAAATTTGTTTACAGAATCTATTTACAACGATAGTTTGGAAACACTTCTTTCTAATTTTCCACCGGATGTTCATGCGTTACTGGGCAAGCATGTGAAATTGTGGAAGCAGCCACAGCCTCGGATGCACAGAGAAGTTGAATCATGGCGTAAAGATTGTTTGCCATTGATCCTATTTGAATGTTCAGAGCTGACTGATAAGGCGGTTGTTTTTGATATTATTATTCACGATATGTCATTTGTGCGTCCGGAAAACTACGAACCTGGTGTCCACATGCAGATGCAGCGCATCTTTTTTTCTATTTTTCAGGACACGCGGCCCTCCCGAGAGATCATGGGGCCAATGGACAGTGTCTTTTTGAGAAATGTGCTGCACAATTCCAAAAAAAAATCACCCCTTTGTACACCTGCGTCTACATTTGTGTCAGAATTATTTCCCTACCAACGGCGCTGTTTAAATTGGCTTTGTTCCCGCGAAATGGAAACAGCTCCGTCCATTTCTTCGTGGGGATGGAATCGTCGCCAGCTTAAAGACGGGTTTTCTTTCTACACTTCTGTTTTCGGCCATATCTCTCACGTAGCGCCAAACAATACAGTTCGTGGTGGTATTTTGTCACAAGAGGTCGGCATGGGCAAAACCGTCGAAATTCTGGCATTGATTGCTTCGAATCGAAAGGCCCAACCCACTCTTGTTGTTGTTCCCACTACCATGTTGGGTGTATGGTTGGATGAATCGAAAAAGCATGTGCCTGATTTAAAAGTCATTAAATTTCATGGGCCACGCCGTACCAAAAATATGGACGATTTGCGCGCGGTGGATATCGTGGTGACTACCTATCGCGTCGTAGTGAACGAAACTCACCGGCACGTGCCAACAATTGGCTCTATACGATGGGGGAGGATTATTTTAGACGAGGCTCACGAACTCCGTGCCATTCAATCAGCAACAACCCGTGCTGTCTGTCGTCTGTATGCTCCGTTGCGCTGGTGTGTTTCCGCAACTCCATGGCCAAAAGGCATGACGTCTGTACTATCAATGCTTTCTTTTTTAAATGTGTCTCCCTTTGACGAAGCCGTCAATTTTGGCTCGTGTTCGGCGGCCCATTTACTGTTGCGCCATCAACAACAAGACAATCCACATTTGATTAGCAACCTGTTGTCCTCGTTGACCTGGTGGCAAAGGAAAAGACATGTTCATTTGTCTCTTCCACCAGTGTCTGAACAAACGGTAGACCTTCCAAATATATCGGCGGACATGTACGCGCATTTGCTCGAAGCAATCCGATGTAGAATGTCAATGGACTCTGCGGATGCTACAGTCAACGCCCGTACCCGCGTGATGCATTATACCCGATGGGCGCGCCAGGCTGCAACGCATGTATCGTTGAACAGAATGTCTGATTTCGGAGTTCCATCTTTTAATTCCGAACAACCTTCAGAAATGTCGACGATCGACAATTTTATGCAGACACTGGGACATACCAATTACGACCAATCTCTAAGAGACATCATTGAATCTTGGCGCAATGGCCATGAAACGTGCACCATATGCATGGGTGTCATTGAAAGGCCGACACTTACACCGTGCAACCATATGTTTTGTCACGACTGTATACAATCTTCTTATCAACACGACAATTATAAAAAATGCCCACTCTGTAGGAAACCGGCCGGTAATGACGTTTTGAACGAATTGACACTGGAAGAAACAGCCGTTGAACAAACGGAAATGCATCATTATATTACCGACGTACAAGGGAGAGATATTATTTTACACAACGAAGTACACAGTACACTCAAAAATGCTATCAAGCGCAAGCATGCCAAATTCGAGTGGCTGCTGGACAATATTCGGAAAAATGAAGAAAAATTTATACTTTTTACACAGTTTCACAATGGATGGGCCAAGATATGCGAAATACTTACGCGGAATTCTATTTCATTTGTCTCTATCGAAGGGAGAATGTCTCCAAAACAGCGAAATGATGCCATTCATACCTTTCAAAATGACAACGAAACTCGAGTGTTTGTAATGACGACAAAAACGGCTTCCGTGGGCATAACATTAACAGCCGGTTCCCACATAGTCTTTTTAGAGCCCGTTGAAAACGACTCTATTAAAAAACAAGCCGTTGGAAGGGCCTGGAGAATTGGTCAACGAAGACCTGTCACCGTTACAACCCTCCGGACATTAAATACCATAGATACTGTTAAACCGAATGACATTATGTCTCATCTCTCCGGGACTGAACAGATTCGGCTATAAAAAGATCACGTTCTTTTATTAATCTCAATACTGTAGCCTTATCATTCGAATCTCTTGCGTTTTTTAACAATGTTTCAAAATCTTGCACGTTGTAGATATAGGCCAAATGATCGATATCCTGTGCGTGCGTTATATATACAGATATTTTATTATATAGGCTTCGGGCCAACGCCGGCATTGTATTCAGGTAGGAACCAGATTCTTCCGTAAGATCAAGTCTCGTAAAGGGGTCTTTTGGTTCACAACGACCAAACTCCCCCAAATGCAGGCCGTCCAACAAACGTCGTTTTGTCGACTCTGAATATGAATTATGACGCACTATCCATGGGTTGGGGACAAAATCTGCCGTAATCGCGTCAAAAAGTTCAGGGACGTGCGCGGACAGCGTTCTCAGCTTATCTTCGGGTACACATTCCATTAAATGCTTCAAAAAAACATATTGTTTCTTTTTAAAACATTTTAAGATGTACTTTTGTATATTTTTATATACAATCTCTTTTGGCAATCTGCACAAAAAAAATCCTCTCGGATCATGTGAATATAAAAATTTCCACGTCAATATAGACGGATAGTGTGTTAAAATGGCATCTGCCGTCTGATAATCGTGTTTTTTCATAGTTTTGATCGCCGCCGCCCGGGCATTTTTCCTTTTTCTAAAAGATGTTTTCTCACCCCATAAATACAACCTTTTTTTATTTTTACAAACAAATGTACCGTGTCGCACGTCGTTCGTCCATGGCCCAGTCGTAATCAACCCGTCCGCCCGCGTTTCTTCAAACATTCCCTCCCGGCTACCATCTTCCCAACTACCCTTAAAGGAAATGCCATCTTCCACCAGTGTACCTCGGCCATTGTATGCGTCTTTTAACCAAAACCCACGATATATACACACCGAATCAGATGAACAAAGCCGGCCAAACCCGGTTCTTTCTCCGTTTGAAAACCCACCCGTATACGTTTCACCCGTTTTATACACATGCACCCCTTTGCCATGGCGAAGACCGCGCTTCCAGTATCCATTGTACTCCCCCTTGTAATTACAACTCCATCTGCCGTTCCCATGACGTTTGCCACGAACCCAATCGCCAGTGTATGTTTCTTCCGACGATGTGAATACACCCACACCGTGCTCAATACCTCTTCTCCAATCCCCACTGTATATATCTCCGTTTACAAATGTAAATGTACCCTTTCCATGGCGAGCGTTATAATAAAATTCGCCCTCGTACGTTCCTTCTCTCACGACGTGTTTACCTTTACCATGTTTCGAATGCTGAGAAAATTGCCCAGTGTAGACCGTCTTAAACCCATTCGGTAATATTTTCGTCAGAATACCTTTGCCATGATATCGATTTCGACAAAATGTACCCTTGTATTCCATATTATCTTTTTTTAGACACCCATACCCCTGGTACATATCTCGAACCCAATGACCCGAATATCGACATCCGTTTCCTTTAATTTCAATCCCTTCTCCATGACGCTCCCCATTCAAAAATTCACCGTCGTACGTTAAATCTTCAGAATTAAGACGACCACGCCCAGAAGGTTTATTGTCATAGACAGTACCCACATAGACAGATCCACAAGACAATACTAATTCTTGTTCCACTACACAACGCTTTTTTTTGTGACCTTTCATCACATGATTACAAGATGTACAACGTCGACGTTTCATTTAAAATTATATTTATTACTTTTTATAGATACATTCGTTTATTTAGTCGGATGCATTTTCTGTACGCTGACGTTTTGGCTTGCGAACTTTAAGAGACTCCTTGGTCGTCGTGTGGTCGCGTTTGTATTGCTCGAGGTCGGCCGGGTTGTCAATCACCTCTTCAAGCGTTTTAAGAGACACCTTGCACGTTGTTTTTTCCTCTCTTTCAAATGTTATCCCACCTATATCTGCACTCATAATATTGTTCTCACACATGTACGCATGAATCTGGGTTTTACGACCATTCTGCTCCTTATTATAATCCTTAAGCTGCTGTTTAAGAGCATCCCCCGCCGGAATTGCCTCGGTATATGCGCGTTTCAAATCGTTAAATTCGTCTTCGGTCATTGGTGAGGGCATATCAGTGTTCATCGTTTTTAGTTATTAATCACCTTTTGACAGTCGAAAATCTTAATCTCAAAATATGTGTATTTAATTCGATTTTTTCATCACAATGTCGGTTAGAAGCAATGGCCGAGCCGCCAGGATTTTACTTCCGCCCAACAAAACATTTATGAAATTTGCAACCACAGAGGCCAAAGCATTGCCACCACATAATACAAGATCCTTCAAATTGCCCTTCTTGTTTGGAGTATTGCTTTTAACAGGGTTTTCTATCGCCACCATTATTGGCCTACTCGTAGACGAATACAGGATACTCAAAAACATTGGCATTATAGGAAACACGTGTGTATTAATTATATATGTATTACTATTCTGTTGCTATAAATGCTACTCATAATTAAACAAACCATGCTCGCCTGCGTAATTGGCAAGAGCAAACGTAAGATTGTGAGTATTGGCCTTCCCCATAATAGTATTGGCCCAATCGTAAAATGAATTACAAACCTGCATCGCAGTGGCGTCCTCCGAATCAACATAGGATAAAAACTTGGCCACAATCTGGGCCGGTGTGTAAATGCCATGGTCGGCAAACTTCTGAATAGACGCGGGCCCCATTCCAGGAATATCCTTCATTTTAAAGTCCAATAGGGATTTTCCCACAAACTCAACCACAGTGTCCGCACGCAAAGAACTTTTAGAGGGCTCGTAATTAAATGAACTCATTTTTTTGATATATTTTACCATAACATTTATATACCATCTTATTCTATACTTAATTGGATTTTTAAAAAAAAAATATTATGCACTGACTTGTTTTTTGACGGTACTTAAACGGACATTGGCTGTATATAATGGGCGCTATTCTCACAAAAACATGGTATGTATACGCACGTGATCTAAATGACCAATGGTTAGAGAACCCAATACATTCTACAGTTGCCAAAGAAGAAAATGACAATCATCACATCGGTATGTTTAAACACAAATTTTTTATATTTGCACTCGGAGATGATTTCGCCCATTGTTCCAAAATATATCTGTATCATGGTTGGCGAAAAATTAAAGTCCATAAAGATGAGCGCATTATTACTGTGACATTTTCAGATAAAAATGCAGCAGAAACATGGAGTACGTGTAAAAGATCGAGGCTGGGAAACAGATTTGACGCGAACTGGTCTCTATCGTCAAAAGAGTCTTTTGTACATACCTTTAAAAAAAAAACATACAGTCAAATGGCGCAATAATTATTCTTTTTTTTTGAATATATGCAATATCGTTTGTATTAAGTTATTTATAACAAACAGTGTCACCATCATATGTTTTGTCCCTACACACAGTATTTTCCCATCTTGTAGCAATACAGACATCACTCTCCTTCTATCTAAGAGGTAAGTAGCGGCTCGCGTCTTAGTGGCGCTCGTCTTGGCCCTTGTTTGTATATGTTTATAATATCATGGTCTCATTTCAGACCATGAATTCCAAACTTTTTACCATTACAAAATTACAAAAATAAGTGACAAGGGGTTGTTAACTTTTTAGAATTTAATGTTGTATGATTTTAATCGTTCATTTTCTTTTTGTAATTTTATAATTTTTGCTTGTAAGGCATCATATTTTAACCTATCTTTTTTGGGAATCCCGTACCAGTTCGAATATAACTCGTTGATTTCATCTTTTAATTTATTGTATTCTGATACAAATACAACAGACATTTTTTTTTAATTAAAACATGTTTATTTATATGTATTTTTTGTTAGTGGAAGGGACAACATTCCTAAATATTAAGGAATTCTTAGAGAATATCGGATCCTGCATTTGGCCTAAATATTAAGGAAGTTTTGTCCTGAGATTTCCCCAACATTCCTAAATATTAAGGAATTCTTAGAGAATATCGGACCCTGCATTTG